>UEXM01000047.1_pt2 | contig 87532 bp, 73 predicted proteins | sample 1796661 | NCBI WGS metagenome assembly UEXM01 (sample SAMEA4772469, study PRJEB27181) | metagenome | reverse complement strand
AATGGCCAATTTAACAGTAAGATTCCCGTTAGAACAAACAGGAAAAAACACAGGCTTTGATTTACTTTCTAGTGAAGATATAAGGGATTTGGTCAAATTTAATATCAAAAACACCCTCTTGACGTGTCCGGGCGAACGTACATTTGACAGCGAGGACTTTGGAGCTTGTTTGAGAAAAATATTATTTGAATACCCAACCGCATCTGTTTTAGACACAGCAGCTTCAGCGATAAGAAAGCAATTGGGGATATTCGTTCCGTATATTGTTTTAGAGGATGTTGATATCACAAACCCGGACAATATGGTAGCACATGTCAGGCTACTATACTATATAAATGAAATAGAGGCTAGAGACGAACTGTTAATTAGAGTCAGAGTATAAAGTATAAATTGATATAAAACCTATTTATTTTGTAAAAGAGGGTCCCTATAAATGCCAAAAAGCAAAAATATTAATATAAAATACACCAGCAGAGAATTTGAATCTATCAAGGAAGACCTTATAGATCATGCTAAACGATACTACCCAGATACCTATAGGGACTTTTCGAAGCCTTCGTTCGGAGCAATGGTAATAGACAGTGTGGCTTACGTTGGCGATGTATTGTCATATTATTTAGACTATCATGTTAATGAATCCTTTATGGATACGTCGATAGAATTTGACAACATCAGGAAACATGCTAGATCCCTTGGTTACAATTACACTGGTGTTCCCACTACATACGGTATTTTAGATTTTTATGTTTTATGCCCAGCCAATGCAGAAGGAACGGCTCCAGATTTAACTTACTTGCCAACACTAAAGGCGGGATCGACCTTCACATCTGAAAATGGTGGAAATTTTATATTAACAGAGGACGTTATTTTTAATAGTGTAAACAATGAATTTAGAGCAGCTAGATTTAATGGCGCCACGGGTGCTACAACCAATTTTGCTGTAAAGGCTTCGGGCCAAGTTCAATCTGGTATGTTGATGTCTGCGGAGGCAGACCTGACAGACGAAGCCTTCGAGAGATTCAGGAAAGTCAGAATTGGCGCAGGAGAAGTTACGGATATAACAAGCGTTGTAGATTCCGAAGGAAACAAATACTATGAAGTTGATAACCTTGCTCAAGAAACGATATTAGTCGAAACCACAAATCCGGACGCCCTCACTGATGGCGTCAGATCTATAATCAAGCCTTTTGTGGCCACTAGAAGATTTACTGTGGAGAGGGACGATACTGGAACATATCTACAATTTGGATTTGGCTCAGGGGAAGAAGACCCAACTGCTTTAGTCGACCCGTCAAAAATTGCTTTAAAGATGCACGGTAAAAATAATATAACTCTATCTTCTTTTGATCCTAGTAAGTTATTAAAAAATGATAAACTTGGTGTCTCTCCTTACAACACAATCCTCACAATTATATACAAATTGAATAACATTGGATCGATAAACGCAGGAGCGAATAGTGTCAGCGTTGTTTCGCGAGCAATTTATGATTTTAACAACTTAACCAGCTTGGATACCAGTCTTGTTTCCGGAGTGAAAAACTCCCTAGAATGCACAAATCCGCTCCCTATTACGTCTGTCATCGATAGCTCTGTAACCGTTCAAGAAATTAAACAAAGGGCAAAGGCGTCCTTTGCAGCACAAAGCAGGGCAGTAACAAAGCAAGACTACGAGTCCTTAGTGTATAATATGCCTCCAAAGTTTGGAGCAGTAAAAAGGGCGAATATAGTTAATGACCCTTCTTCAACAAATAGGCGGATTTCCTTATATGTGGTATCAGAAGACGATAACGGCAATTTGGAATCTCCGGGTCAGGTGACCAAAAACAATATTAAAAATTGGCTTGTATCTTACAAGTCGTTAAACGATGTTATCGACATTTATGACGCTATAGTGATTAATTTTAAAATTAATTTTTTAGCTATTTCTGATAAAAGATATGACAACAAAGAAGTGCTATTTGCATGTGCAGAGGCCCTTAGAGTATACTTTGAAGACATTCTTTATATCGGTGAGCCACTATATTTGACTAGATTATATGAGGTCTTGAACAGAGTAGAGGGTGTCGTGGACATAAAAAATGTCTCAATTGATGAGGCCGTTGGCGGATTGTATTCAGGCGCCAGTTTAAATTTCAAAAAAATTCTATCTAAAGATGGAACATATTATAAAGTTCCTAGAAACGTGGTTCTTGAATTAAAATATCCATCTCTAGACATAAAAGGTACAGTAAAATAATGTCAATAAAAAAATACTTTGCAATCGCAGACAACACCATAACAAACGCATTTGAGGAGAATCTTTCGACAAGAGGCACGGGGTCCAACATGGGCCAGTCCGACATTCTCGAAGTGTTTTCTATATATGCTCAACAGAGCACAGGGTCATCAGAACTAGCAAGATCCTTAATACAATTTAATATACCTTCTATCGCATCCGATAGAACAGCAGGCACGATACCAGCATCTGGAAGTGTTAGTTTTTATTTAAAACTCTATAATGCAGAACACTCTCTGACTTTGCCAAGGAATTATCATCTTGAGGTCAATTCTATTTCTGTCAATTGGGAAGAGGGCAATGGCCTTGACATGGATAACTACACAGATCTAACTTACGATTTCACAGGCTCCAACTGGATTAATGCTCAAGGGAGCCCATCTGCCGCTACGCTGGTTGACGCGATTGATGTTGCTGGTGTTGCACAGAATGATAAGTTCACAATGACGGTTCCAGCTTCTGCCGGAGGTGACGGGGTTACTTATACATTTTTATTTGATAGTGGTACGGATGTTGAAGCCAACGAAGAAGAAAACACTTTCGGTATCAGTCTCACTAGTGTTACTGATGAAGCTGACACCGCTGCTGTGCTTATTAAAGCTATAAATGGAACAGCCGACAATAAGTATAAATACGGAGCCGCCAATTTAGGCGCAGGCTCCGCTCTTACGGCAGGCACAATAGGACTCACAGCAAAAGCCGGCAGCAGCAACACCAAAGTTACTTTAACAATGGATACTAGTGGCTCTGCTGGAAATGTAGCGTCTGTGCTAGCAGCGGTTACGAATTTCGGAAGCGACAAGGTGCTTGAGGCTGCTTTTACTGGTGGTCGCGGCCCATGGTCAACTCAAGGTGGAGATTACCACACAGATACAAGTTCTTCCTTTAAGCAGCATTTTGAAATTGGCGATGAAAATTTAGAAATAGATGTAACCACATTGGTCGAGCAATGGTTGAATAGTGGTGGCAATGTGCTGGGTAGCAAGACTAACTATGGTGTGCTCGTCAGGTTATCAGGGTCACAAGAGGCTACTAGTTCTCTGAGCCCTGCTGGTGGTGGCGCTACAAAATCGTATTATACAAAGAAGTTCTTTGGCAGAGGTACAGAATTCTTTTTCGAAAAACCATCTATTGAAGCTCGATGGGACTCCTCAAGGAGAGACAATAGAGGTACATTTTATTTTAGTAGCTCGATTGCCCCAGCTTCAGAGAATTTAAATACTCTTTTCTTATATAATTATGTTAGGGGTAGACTGAGAGATATTGGAGGGACTCAATCTCCCAACCAGCTTCCAGTTTTAAATCTGTATTACGCCTCTGGGTCGGTACCAGAAGCTTCAGCCCAATATTTTAGAAACTCTTCAAACGAAGCAGTAAATTTTTTAAGCTCATCAAGGGTTTCAGAAGGTGTTTACAAGGTACAATTTTCAGTAACTAGCAGTGTTGTCACCTCAGTGTATCCTTATCTGGTAGATGTTTGGACATACAGTGGTTCCCAAATACAGACAGGCTCGGCATTTACTCCAACTGATTTTGGCATGGAAAACTATGATGTATCTAACACTCATGTACTCACAATGCCAAAGCTACTAAAAAAATATTCAAATAAAGAAACGGAAAGATTTAGACTCTTTGTGAGAGATAAAGGTTGGTCTCCTAATGTTTATACTAAAGCGGTCTCTACTATCGATAGCAAGATTATTGAAAGTGCCTCATTCCAAATTATGAGAACCGTGGACCAAAAAGTTGTTATTCCATACGGAACAGGATCTGACAATTATAGTATGCTATCTTACGATGTGTCGGGAAATTATTTTGATTTTGATATGAGTTTGCTTGAATCTGGATACACTTACGCATTCAAGTATTCTTTCTATGATGATGCTGTTGGTGGATATCGAGAGCAACCATATTTATTCAAGTTCAAGGTAGAAAACGATGAGTATTAGAGATCTTTTTGAAAAACCAATTTCTATAGAGAATGTTTCGACTTCTAGCATGAAGGTTGAATCAAACGAGTATATTATAGAATCCACCAAAAGAGATAAGACATTCCAGCCTTATGTGGATTTTAGTTCTGCTAGTAACTTTGCTAAGTTTGGCTCTGCTTACGAGTATTATACTAAGGCAGTGGAGAGGATTTACGGTGATTATCCTTATGATGGATCAGAAAAGGAAAAAACCAAATTTGAAATATCGTCTTCCTACTTAGACAAATATATTTTTGATAAGCTATATCCCAAATCAACTGGGTATATTAATTTTTCATATGGTGGTTGGGGCTCTGGGTCTCCTGACGCTCAAGGGTATGGTAGCACCGTTTCATCCTCAGATTATGAATATATTTTCATTAGAGGCGGAATACACACAGCATCTTCTGGGATGGAAAGCTCGCCATTGTATAAAACTTTTGATAATTCAGTAGTTTATGATAGCGCTGCATCCCGGACTTCCACCTTTGCACTAGATCCAGAGAAAGGCTGGACTGTAGAGTTTTGGCTAAAGAAAGATGACTTTGATGCAACTAAATCCTCTAGAGAAGTTATACTGGATTTGTGGAACAATAACTCGACTGGTGGCGCTACATACGGTCGTTTCACCCTTTCTCTAAACGGTGGGTCGGCTCTAAACGGATTAAACAGCTTCCAACTGACATTCCGTAGCGGCTCGCTAGCGTCCGGAAAGGGGATATTCGAACAAACAGTGTGTAGCAGCACATTTCATACTTCGTCATTAGCGACATGGGGTCACTATGCCCTATCGGTTGTCTCTGAATCTTCAGGCCTAATAACGAGGTTCTACACTAATGGCGATCTAAACCAAAAAACGACTCACAACGTTGGCGGCGCCATGGGCTCAATAGGCGGAAGAATAAACGGGTACATTGGATCTTTGATTGGTACAACTTCCCACCTATCTCCATCTAACCAATATGCTGGTAAACTAAGCGCTAGTTTAGATGACTTCCGTTTTTGGAAAACAAAAAGAACTTCAGAAGAGGTTTACGATAATTGGTATGTACCTGCAAACGGTGGAACCAATACTGATGACGCTAATATTGATCTTGGTTTTTATTATAAATTTAACGAGGGCATAACTGGATATTCTGGTAAAGACTCTGTTGTGCTGGATTACTCTGGCCGAATCATCAACGGGTCTTGGACTGGTTACGCTGCCGGATCGAGAAATACAGGCTCAGCGTTTGTATCTTCTAGCTTAGTCACAACTGAAAAAGAAGACCCAATAGTTTATAGTACCCACCCAGACGTTGTTAATTTGTTGTCCGAATTGCAAACCTCCGGTAGTGATTGGGATGTTATCAACCCTTCTTTATTATATAACACAATACCACAGTGGATAAGAGACGAAGACGAAGAGACGAACAGCAATGTCAAATATCTTTATCAAATAATAGCAAGCCATTTCGACACTTTGCATTCTCAAATAACAGCCCTGCCATCTTTACAGAACAGAGTGTTTCCCAGTTCAAGCTATAAGGCACTTCCTTTTGCAAAAGATATGTTAGAGAGCAAGGGTCTGGTAACACCAAATCTTTTTGTTAATTCTAATCTTATTGAGATGTTCGGGGGTAGAGACGATAACCAAGTGTTATTTGAAGAAAAACTGAGTGAGATAAAGAATCTGATCTATACTAACATTTACAATAACTTGGATTTTATTTATAAATCTAAAGGAACAGAGAGATCAATTAGAAATATGCTTAGATGTTTTGGTATTGACGACGAAATCGTTAAGCTTAACGTTTATACTGATGGCGGAACTCACTATTTCAATGACAAGTACAAGCAAACTTCACAGACTACAAAGTATATAAACTTTAATAGCGGCTCTTTGATGAATGCAACAATGTTCCTCACAGCCTCAGACAGTAATTCACTATCTTACATATCAGGTTCAGAGGCGTCCAAAAGCGAGCAATTTTCGGCCTTTACGGCAGAGATCGACATAGTAGTGCCATATAAGCTAAAGATGCACGAAAAGGGGCATTTTGACACTTCGTTTCTATCGAGTTCCATCTTTGGTATGCACAGGCCTGCTGACGGTGGTGCTGGTACTGGTTATACTTGGAGACCGCTAACCGAAGACATAGGTAATTTTCAAATTTACCTACTTCGTGATGGAATAGAATCAGAAAACGCCCAGTTTGTATTAACAAACAGAGATGGATCACTTTATCTGACTTCTAGTGTTTATAATCAAATCTACAATAACCAAAGGTGGAATATAGCAGTCCGAGTAAAACCTGACAAGTATCCATTAATTGGTAATATTATCTCCTCATCTAACCCCACATACAACGTAGAGCTTTATGGTGTTACACACGACTATGATGATGTTCGAAGCGAATTCACTGTAACGTCGAGTGTATCTTACGATAGCGGATCAGCGTTTCTATCTGATAGCAAGCGTTTTTACTTCGGTTCTCATGTCGAGAACTTCACGGGCTCCGTACTACAACAGACTGATATGAAGATCGGTGCGTTTAGATTTTATATGGATTATTTAGAAGATTCTATCATTAAGCAACACAATTTAGACCCCTCAAACTATGGACTTAGAAAGAGTTATCAGAGTCCTACTTTGTTTTCATTAAATTTGGACAAACAAGTCCCAAGTGCGGATTTGATAGCTGCTAATCATGATTTTTCAACTGTGACCGGCTCTAACGCAAGCGGCCAGTTCATAGTTGAGGATTTGTCAAGCGGATCATCAGATGTGATATACGGCTGGATTGACAATATCAACAGGAGGGAACACAGGGTCTTAGGGCACGGATTCCCAGCTTCTGTTTCTACGATGGTTGATAACGAACCTATATTCTCTTTTAAGAAAGAGTTGCCTGAGATTGCGTTTACAGCAAACAACGTTTTTATCAAAGGGGATAAAGAAGAATTAATCATCAAAGACGATGATGTTAGTGACAACCTGTACGCCCTTGAGAAGAGTATGGGCCAAGTGGTTTCAGAAGAAATGTTAAAGATGTTCTCCTCTGTTAAGGAAATGAACAATCTTGTTGGTAAGGCAATAGATAGATATAGGGTAGAATACAAAAATTTAAACATCTTGAGAAGATTGTTTTTCGAAAAAAATGAGGGGGACCCAAATTTCGATCGATTTACTGAGTATTTTAAATGGATTGATGTAACTGTGTCTGAAATGGTAAACCAGTTGTTCCCAATCAGTACCAGACACTCAAAAGGTATTTCTAATATTATTGAAAGTCACATGTTGGAGCGTAACAAGTATCAAAATAAGTTCCCCCTTCTGGATGTATACTCAGCGACAGAGACCAGTATTAAAAGTTATTCTGAGTTAAATTATAATTGGAAATTCGGTCATGCTCCGTTGCCTGATTCTGAAAATGATAATTGCCTTTGGAACAAAGATCGGGAAGTAAGAACGGATATAGCAGATCGCGAATCAATAAGAAAAGTTATCCTTAACCACAATAATGCTACAGCGTTGAGTGCCTCAACTGAGACAGGTGTTGTTTACGAGGCCTCGACTTACGCTATAAGGAAATTGGCCAAACCATACTCTATCGAGACAACGCTTGGTAGCAGAATACACGCTGGTATAAACCATCCCGAGAACAAAGACAGAGACTTTATCCACAATGCAGTAAGTCGCCATGGTGATAAAACAAACATTGGCATACCAAAAAATGTCGTTTTAGTTGGTGGTGGCACTGGCTCTGGTGTTATAACAAAACGAAGGTGTGACGACATACACAGGCCAAACATTAAAGAAAATTTAAATGTTGATGCGTTCATAGGTAAATACGCTGGTGATGGATCTACACCAACTCCCACAAACGCTAATGAAACTTACAATTACAGAACTGATGTTTCGAAGTTGCCATTGACAATTGTTTCTCAATCGGTACATAGTGGTTATGGGGCTTGGGTTTTGGATGAATATCATGATGTCAGGATAACCAATCTCCACTCTGACACTACTGATTTTACAAACGAAATCCCAATGCAGGGCCCTTTTACAAATACTTGGGTTGGCGGTCACCAATCTAGACACATCGAGGTTAATAGATACGATAACACCCTGAATGATGACGATTCAGGCGGTGCTCCCCCTAATAATATCCACAATCAGTACACCAGACCAGAGGCATGGCGTCTATTGTTCGGAGAAAGAGACTCGGGTGGATTCACTAAGTATGATGGAGCCTTTGGATTCACAGGTTTCGATTATGGCGGCCCTTATCCCGACCCGGCAAGAAAAGGAGCAACTTTTTACCGTGGCGAAAGAGCCAAGCGACCTGTTAATATCGAAAACATAAAAACCACGACAGGGAGCATCAGCCACGGAAACTTTTACCAAAATTATGAGTTAGTTTCTGCTGTTGGGAAACAGGAAAATAATCTTTATTTTAGGAAAAACCCGGTACAGTCAAATTACTTACCGACTTCTATAACAGCATCGTTGCCGACGACGACTCACCCGTTGACCCTTGTGGCGTATGCAGCAACAGCCAATGGTAATGTTTTTGGTAAACACTCGAACAATAGACAACCAGACATCCCGGCAGTCACGGGAGCCACAGCTAGCGCAGAGTTCAACGCTTATGGTACATCCGGATCGAATGAGTACTCCCTGATTAATACTTGGCTTGAGCAAGCGGGTAAAAACCATGGTATCTTGATTGAAGATGTGGGTATCTCAATAGGGGTATCAGGCTCATCAGCATATTCAGGCGATTTTGACACTGTAGCAAAACCAACAGGAAGCTCGGTTGAATACTGGAATGAATTAAATAGACTTTTGACTGCTGTTCCTGCTATAACTTCAACTTATTCAATAGTAAACGCGGTCGATAATTATAGTCAAGGCTTTACCTGTCATTCAATTAACGGTCAGAACGTAGCCCTGAGCAGTAGCACGTTTGTAGGAGCCAGTGGTTCAGCAGCTTTTACTTTTTCATCATGGATAAATGTGTCCACCGCTTCGACTGGTCATATCAAAAATCTGTTTTATACGGCAGCCTCTAAAGGCGGTCAAAGATCAGCAGAAATAAAAATTGATACAAATGGCCACTTATCTCTTACAAGGTATGGGGTTACTGGTGGTGGCGGATCTTCTAATTCGACAATTCAGATAAACGATTTTCAGGCTAGTTATAGCGGAAGCTGGATACACCTTGCATGTATATGTGGCGCAGACTACACTACAAGAGGCCAAACAGCATTTTATGTCAATGGGGTGTCTCAATCAGTAAATTCCGAGAGTCCCGGTGGCGGAACCGCACATGTAATTTCTGGGGCGGTATTTGTAATGAGCAACGGACATCAAGCAGATAGTCACTACTTTCCTTTTCAAGGAAAATATGATGAAGTATCGTATTGGAAAGCTCCATTGACTGCCGTTCAGGTAATACAATTATACAATTGTGGTACAAAGTTTAATTTAACAGGCGCCTCCGCTGGAACTTATCTTCCAACTGGTGATTTGACTTCTTGGTGGACCTTTGATGATAGTGCGATAACAGGCAGTATGCATACTGGATTTACGATCACAGACCATGCTGCCACATTTGGGGCTAACACGTTAACCGTTAAAGACAAATATCAAGAAGCAGGGTCGGGCATCTTATTAACACCAGTGAGCGGAGTTATAAATGCAAAACCAATGGCGCTGTTTTCATTAAAAACATCAACAAATACCGCTACTTACAATGGGGAAACAACACACGGAATAACTGCCGGTTTCGTTACTAGTTCTGCGATTACTATTGGTGCTGACCACTTTGCTTATTTGAATTGTACAAGCTCCTTCTCTGGAACTATTTCATTTGCTGGTGGTATTAACGACTCTGTCGCATCAAGAAACTTGCATTCAATCAATGACTCTCTTCTTGGCGAATCTAAAAACAGAACAATTATAACATCTCGCTTTTCAGCACCGGGTGGCATTGAAGTACAAAGTAAGGGATATTTAGACGCATACTCTCACGAATATTCTGTTCACAATGCACTGCCATATAGAAACCTGACAGTTAGAGGTTCTGGTTCAGGCGAGTCTGGTACGATTAGGGCTATAGATATACATGGCAACAGATCAGGCTTAAGAACACATCTACAAAGACATAGTGGTAAATTCGGAAGCGATTCAGGAGTGGGCTCTGTCACCTCGACAGAGTATGTCACTGTTCCCTCGTTTCATAAAATACCAAGAAATGTTAGCAGAAAACCAACCAGTACTTCTCAATTATTATCTCCTGTTTTTAATGAGGACCATAACAACGCCTTTTTTCAGAGTCCAATTCCGCAAAGTGATTACCAATATAGTTGGGTTACCTCATCTTTAAACTATAACTATGGAATCAGAAGTGGAAAACAACGGGTTTATGGTTACCTCCCAAGGGATGGTGAATTAGTAAACACAGACTTGGATCAAAGTGTTAATTTTTCAAGTAACAATAGTTTTATCGAGATAGGCACGGATACTCTGTGGAACGGTATTGTTGGCCAAGGAAGTTCCAATAGAACAATGGCTTGCGCTTTCTGGTTTAAGAGAACAACAGATACTGTCTCATACGACTATCAAAGAATTCTTTCCTTCTCATATAGAGATTTGCAATTATCTTTGTTCGAAAACAAATTTAGATTCGAGGCAGACTGGTCTACAACAGATGGGGTTTGGACTTCCAAGGAGACGTTTGAACTCAACAGGTGGTACCACATAGTTCTTATGTATGATGGTGGTGCAACTTCGAATGATCCGGTACTATATATTGATGGGGCCCTAGCGAATGGTTTTGATGAAACGGCAACCCCAGTCGGAAGCCTTGTACCCTTATCGGGACAAGCTTGTTACATAGGAAATAGTTATAATAAGAACGAAGCATTTAGGGGAAATTTGGATAACTTTGCAATCTTTAGCGATGGGTTATCGCAAGCGAATGTAACCACCCTATATAACGATGGTGATAGATTCAGGGAATACACATATAGGACAAACATGGAATTGTATTACAGAATGGGTGCAGGAAGCTACAAGGGGCTTACGCTGGAAAGCTTTAGTGAAGACACAACAAGTAACTTTTATGACATTTCAGGTAACGGTAGAAATTCTACTGATGCTGCCAATTTATCATTTACAACTTTATTTTCGTACACTGTTTCCGATGCGATAACCTTTCCCACAGCCTCAGAGATTTTTGGAGTATAAAATGGCACATTATTTAGATTACGTTGGATTGAACACATTCATTTACGAGCCGGTTGGGTATGACCCGTCCAATGAGGATGTAACCCAATTAGCTGGGTTTGGGGTAGAATATATTAGTATTGATGTCGTGCCTCAAGTCTTGCATCAAAATCAAATTGGTCATTTAGACAGCGCAAAAAACATTAAAGGTATAGAGCGTTATAAAAATTTCCTTTTCCCAGCACACTTGGTTGACCCACAGACCGGAGACCATGCAGCTAATGACGCTGGTCTCCTTCGGGCAACTGCATCGTTTTTTCCTGCTCTTATACTCCATCGCAATGGTCCTTATGGTTTTCCAACGTGGAAACAAATCAGGGTTGGCGATAATCCCCTCACTCGTAGACAAAAGAAGAGCAACATTTTCACCTTTGTTCGAGAGCCCGGAGAAGAGTTTTCTTTCAAAATGGCAGGCAAACAACACACCTTAAGAAGCAAATATGGAGCAATTGAGGCGTACCACGAAAGTCCGGTTACATCAAAATATAAACCATTTGTGGTTTCTGTTGGGAGCATTCAGGGAGACTCGCTGAGTCGTTTTAGAATAAAAGCCTCATACGGAAATGCAATAGCTGGCTTTACAAATCCAGAAATAAATAATTATTATGACTTTAATGACAAGGAAAGCGATGAGTTTAATCAAATTAAAAAAGAATATCTCAATGGTGGATTAGATAGCGATGGCAGCTTAGTTGATTCATTTGAATCATTTACCTATAGGGAGGTAGTGTTTCCACAAAAGCAATACACATATAGGAATTTCAAGAGACAAAGAACCACTTTCTCTTTCCCGTGGAGATATGATAGAGCAAACAGAAACTCTAATGGAAAAATATCCACTGGGTTTGGTACCGCCCCTGTATCCCAAAGTGTATGGCCCTTGGACGTAACGGAAAATTGGGCATTAACCTCTGTGGGCAGCATTAGGATGGATGGCGGCATCGAAACAAACGAAGTCTTTTTTGGTCTAGATGAAGGTTCCGATACTAATCCCGGTATTTTGTGGAATAGATATAGTGGTTTTACGGAAAATGCCACAGCGAGATTGTCTTTTGGCCTCATAAACTCTAATTGGTCACCTGCTCCAATATATGCCCGAAGACATACACTAATACAATCAGAGTCAGTAGTTTCTCCATGTGGTATGCCTATAGAGGGAATTAGATATGGAACAACGCTTGGTGATATAGCGATGGAACATATACCACAGGGCGAAGCAGCATGGGACACCCCATCACAATCTGGTCGTGCTCCATTTTATGACACATATAATTTGTACCACGTAGATCTCAAAAGCAAATACAAAGATTATTCTATAATTCCAGAATTTAGGATGTCCAACCACGTAAAAGCTTACCAGTCAACTGGTTCTACTGAACAAAACTTGAGTATTTTTGAGTTAACAGGGGGCCTTGCTTCCACCACAGGCTCAGCAGAGGCTAATTTCTATAAAATCTTTACAAATACTGACTTTATGGAACATTTTGAATTTGTCAAAGAAGAACATAAGGATTTTGTTAAACCAAGCAGGCTTATGTTAAAGTGCAAAGCGGTTAAAAAGTTCTTACCTTATGACGGTTTTTATCCCGTTCAGCGATCTGTCGAGGTAGCAAAGCAGTTTTTCCAATCATATTCGGGATCTTTCACGGTTACCGCTAGTAGCACCTCTTGGGGTACGGGCGACAAACCAGAATTTGCAATGCAAAATGTTCTTGCTCCGATGTTTGCTCCCGGAGTATTATACAATTCAATAAAATCCGGGGTAGCAGTTGATTACCCCATCGTAACGGGGTCCTATATGGCATCGGGAACCGAGGGGTCAAATGAAAATCTAAATGCGATTTTGTCGCACCCAACTCTAGATGCTGACCAATACATGATAAGACTCAAATACGATGATTCGACTGACGGGATAGTCAACTGGGATAAGAGAGTTCCCTTTAAAGCGCTGATCGAGCCTGCAAGACACTTGTCAAGTTATTCAATCCCCACCCAAGAACCACATGCCAGCGGAAACGTATCAGCTTCTGTTTTCTTTTCTCCTAAGTCCGGGCCACTATACAAACTAATGATACATAATTATTTGGCAGAAATCCCAGAGTTCTTTTTGAAAGGGAAAGAATTTTCTAGAATTGCATCTAAAAAATCAAGCGATCCAACAGTGGGGAACGCTAGAAAGGATCACACATATATGATGAGAGTGAAGATGTTTAAATCGACATTGTCTGGTACTTTTGCTCATGGCCCACTCGCTGTTGCAACTGATAGCGGGGTAGAAACTCCGCAGATTACGGATGTCAACAACTTCGAAACTTTTACAATGTATTCTAGGCCTAGCGCTTTTGGTCCTCCAAATATTTGGAGAACGGCAAATGGTGCAAATGCCAAAACAGTTCAGGATTCGAGAGAGGGTTATAATTATCCTTTTACTCCTCCTTATTATCATGGTGAGGGGTGGGCTGATATCAGATTCCAGCCAAGCGAAACTAAAAAATATACTATAAATGAGATAGTAAATCAATCCACTGTTGAGTATTTTCGGTGGATTGATGAAAACACTTCGGCTGGCACATCGCCCCTCTATGGAAACAAAGCACTCGTTGGGGACAAAGCAAATGATACGTTTCTTCAACTTTCTGCCTCGCTAAACCTCTTCGCGAAAGCCTCCGTTAGTACCACTGGGCAAGGCGCAAATGAGCAAACAATCGTGGTCTCTACAGCGGAAAACGATGACCAACACTGGGTTATACAACCACATTTTGAATCACCAATGTTAAACTTTAATCATTTGTCTGCTTCGACTTCTATCACTTTGCCGTTAAACGGCTCCGAGTCTGTGCCAAGAGGAATGTGGCACCAATATGGAAGAATCGAGGAAGACCCATCCAAAGGAATATTTATGCAAGTCACGGATGTTCCAGACAAACATATTGAAATTATAAATGGAGGAGTTCCAGAGTCTTCTGCTAAAGACCCCACCACTTCCACAACAGGCTCGCTAATGGACCTATGCGGATTCAACAGTGCCCCAGTTAAAATGGGACAGTTGGCTGACACCAAAGAAGTAAGAGAAGCAGTGGTTGCTGTTCCTTTTATCGAAGAAGAAGGCAGAAGAAAATTTTTCAAATTAGATGAAAAGGAAGTCCGAGTCGCGATACAGCGCTCGAAAGGGAAAAGTGCTTTAGCCTTAATCAACCAAGGTTTTCCTGAAGAAATACCAGAAAGTGTCCAAAACATGGTTGATAAGATGAAGCATTATGTTTTTCCACCCCCAATGGACTTCTACAACGATTTAAGGTCAGTTGACCCGATTGCGATGTACATTTTTGAATTTAAACATAAATTTGGAAAACAAGACTTGGCAGATATGTGGCAAGGGGTTCAACCAAACATTGGAATTTCCCATGAAGAGGCAACGGCATATAGCAGTCATAGTCTGCTAGAGGAAGAGCTTCTCGGGCAAAACAGCGACATACCTGATCGTCTTCGGTGGATGATCTTTAAGGTAAAACAGAGAGCAAAGGTAAATTTTTACGACAAGAGTATTATTAAACAAGTGGGGAATGCTTCACAAGGAGCGATAGCTAATGTTGACCAAGATATAGCGGATTCGTTCGAGAGTTTATTAAAGGCCGGCAACGACTCAGGTCCACCAATTTCATTCAATTGGCCTTATGATTTCTTTTCGTTGGTTGAACTAATTAAGTTGGAAGCTAATGTCAAGTTTAGTGAGGAGTCCAAACTTCCTCAAACTGGTGGTATAATGAAAAGCGCAACACAAGCTATAATGAGAAATATCCCGAAGAAAGCCGATCAAGATACATCGACTGAAGCTCTTGTGGAGACCAATAGAACATATTATAGTGCCGCTGGGTCTACCAAGATCACATACAGCGATGGTTCTACAAAATGGGTAGCAGGAGATAAAACATCATGACTTTTTTTAATAAAAAGGAAGATGTTATTAAGATAGAGTTGACTCCTCACGGTAGAAAGTTACTGTCGCAAGGAAAACTAAAACCAGAGTTTTATGCTTTTTTTGATGATGATGTGATTTATGATTCAGAACGTGGAGGCTTTACGGAAACCAACTTACAATCAAAAACTAGAATTTTGTCAGAAACTCCATCGCTAAGACCACAAACAACTCACCGTGGGGTAGATACTGGGCTTAAGAGTTCTTTGTCGATAGACAAGAACGATTCGATGACTTATGCGATTGGAACTAACAATTTTTCTGACCAAGATGCGGTTGGTTGGGAAGCCTACATACTACAGGGTGAGGCTGATACTTTTTCTTATAATTACACAACCAACACAAACGAAAATATCAAAATTCCTCAAGTTAATAGTTTGTTGAACTTTACGATGTCAATTGGTGATGTTAGGCAAGGTGGTATGCCAACTTCAAATTACATTGATTATAGTCCGGATATGGGAGCAGACGATGCAAGCTTTATACGAGTAAAAGAGCAGGAAATGTTAATATATCTTAGTGAAAAGAACGGATTTAATACTAGTGACAATTACACAATGGATGTCTTTTTATACGAAGAGGATAAAGCTGAATATAAAAAGCTTAAATTTCTTTCTAGGGATATTGATGAAAACGAAATAAAAAATGACATACTTAGATTAAGAACCCCCGGAAGTGAAGACGGCATTTTCGAACAACCAGAAGAGAGTGTCGATGCTGACACGGTCGAACAATACTTTGACCTCATGATTGATTCCGAGGTGTCAAGAATCAAAATATGTGAGGGTATAAGATCCTTGAGTGCAAAAGATATATTTGTTGATTTGCAAGATTACGATTGCGATGATTTGCTGGATAAAGAGGAAGCTTTAGATGTTAATATATATTCTACTGGAAACAATGACATAGAGGTATGCGAAGATGAGTGATTTTTTAGTTGGTAATGAGTTATTGCCCAATGTTTATATAAAGGGCATAGAAATCCTCGAAGGACACAATGACGACAATGCATCTCTTAGGGCCCATGTCTGCATTGTTGATACCTCTTCTTTGGGGGTTAAAAAGCTGTGGTCTGATAACGATCGACTTACAACCGCAATGTCTATTCTATTTGTAGCAAGTAGTGAAGAAGAAATCGGAGATTTGATAACAGATGGAAATATAGATTTTTCTGAAAGAGCAATCCGCGAAAGGGCAAACAGTTTGCAAAGCAACATTGTAGATTTTGTCTTTCCAACAATAATTAACAAAACATTTAATTCGAAGGTGGAGACATCTATCGATGATGGTTATAAGTATTTCAATTTCACTTTCGATTTCAAACACAATTTGTTAAAATCAGAATTGAAAATTTTCAGCGCTGTTTACCTAGATGAGGCAAAAGCATCCGCGAATGGTGGCTCTATAAAAATTATCCCAGAAATGTCGTATTACGGCCCCGTATCATCAGAGACCGTATTTCAGAAATCAAACATAAACAGAACGACAACGGTATTCTTAAACCCTAACGGTACCCAATATATAGGACCAGTTCATATGCACGAAGGGGGGTATATGGCAGGGTCTTACCACAAGAATGTGCCTCACACTAAACTTACAACATTAGAGGTTTTTAACTATAAAATAAAAGATTATAGAGAAATGAAACCCGACAGTTACAACAGAGAAAGCCAAATTAAAAAAGACAACAATTATACTCCTTTTACTGAGTTATACGATACGGTCACATATTCCGGTAATATTTCTGCATTGTTTGGAATCAACGTCAGGGACATGTTGTTAAGGAAAACCAAATTTGGTAGAACGCTAGAAGGACTAAACCCCGTTGTATTGAACTCTATTATGTCTAATTTTAAAATAAACAACCTTACGATAATAAGAGACAGGATTAAATTAGCCTATGGAACTAACAAGATCGGAAGTCCGATAGAGACTTATCGAGATTCAGTTAGCAAAGAATATATTATAACCTCTTATGACGAAAACAAACTTATAAAGCCATTAACTAGATTATCGAAAAACAAAGATTTTTATTATGATATGGTTATAGAAGAGTTGCCAATTTTAACTGCCGGAGAGGAGCCATTGTCAGGTCAATTTTATAGAAACAATTTACAAGATTATAATATTGATGGAAGCATCAAGGAGATGTTTCTTGGCGAAAATAATATAAGATTTTTTGAATTTGAAGATTTTCTCATTAACGATAACAGGGTAGGCGAATATATGTATGAGGTAGAGTTATCGTTTAAAGACCCAACAATACCATTTGTACAAAGTCTTTTTGATAACATTTTAGAAACATTCAAGAGGGTCACGGATTATTGTGATATGTTGTCTTCTAAGAAAAATTACAACTATGACATGGACCAAACAAGAGACAATTTTTTTGATAATCAAGATTTCGAATACCAAGAAAATTACTCATCTGCCCCATGGGTTCAGGGACCCTTGGTGCTGGCTAAAATGTATTCTTACATGTACAACATGGGACAGGCTGACTTGTCGACTATTCTACAAAACAATACTTCAAAATTAAACCCTAGGTTTGCAACAACTAAAAGTGCTAGCTCTTTTTTGGAAGAGATGGATAGAATGATTCACAAAATGATAAATTATTTTTCTTTTTCACCAAGCCAAATAAAAGAAAACAGTCTTAAGGTTTTTCCTAAGAACACTCCAAGATCAACTTTGGTTAAAACCAGCCACAGATTCGAAAAAATATTCTTGCCTTTTGAAAATAGGAAGCGCTACAACTTTATAGAACCAAATTACACCTCGGGTGTGCCGAAGATACAACCCGAGGAATTTTTAAATAGACTGGTCCAAGAAAGGAGTAAGCTGTTTACGGACGGCCCTGCAATCTATAGTCCCCAAGAGCCTGTTGATCCTGACACATTATCTGGTCTTGTGCAAACTACTGGCTTTTCTTACGGCTATATAAGCCCAATGTCCGTTCGGGATAAGGGAGTCCGGTTTGACCTAAAAGAACCAGAATCTATTGATGTAAACAAATTTAATAAATTATTTGATAACGTTCAGAGGATTCCACCAGAGAGGCCAACAAGAAGAAAAAAAACAAGAAAGTCAAGGACAAGAAAAAGAAAATTTTCAAATTTAAATTTGTCTCCTAAGTTTTCTATACTTAGCCCTATCCCTATGAACTTCGAGGACACCGCAGAAGAAGAAATAACTATTAATTCGGAAGAATATCTAGGTAATGATTCCTCTTTCGTCGTGTATGACAAGGACCTTGTTTTTAAATTGGAGCCTATTCCAGAGCAAAGTGTGTCTGCGATAAGTAGCCAACTTTCGATGGGTCCACCAAGCAGGATGGTGTCAAAAAATACTTTTGATATTGATAACAAGCAAAATATTTTAAATAAGATTAAGAACAATTCAACCCCTGAAGCATTTTCGTCAAGAGTCGCAAACTTGCCAAACCATATGAAGGCCCTGTTTTTATCAAAAGGTAAATCATCAAAAATTAACCTGTTCAAGCGGAAAGACAGATTAGTAGCTAAAGACACTGAATTGCTTAGCAAGGTTTCGTATTTTACTATCGTTAAGGTCGAGGTTCTGGTAGGTTATGAAACTATAAAAGAAACGGGAGAAATGCTATTAAACAAGCCCATTTGGGATATGTTGGACCCAGATAGTTTACTCGATATGACAGGCTATTATTTCTGTAAGATGGTTTATCATGTAGACAAAGAACTCGGAATTGGAACAGACGACAGGACCAATCTAGCATTTACAAATAAATACTTTTTTATTTCCAGAGGTGATTTATACGATCCCTCTTTGACAGATAGCCAAAGTGATGATCTTGATTCTGACTTAGTTATCAGTGAATATTCTAATAGTATTGATTTCAGCATGTCGCAAGCAACTAGTAATATAGTAACCCAAATCAGCAACTTTGTTTCAGACCGCCCACAGGCTACAACAATTTCCACAGCCATACCCACTTCAGCAACTATCTCGACAACCACAACGACTACAGCGACTCCCTCTTTAGCTAGTGGCGGAACGACAGCTACAACAGGAGGTTCGTACTAATGTCTACCAAACTAAGAATAGCAGATATGGAAATAGATGAGTTGATGTTAAATGGCGGAGGTGATGCAATCCGCGAACTTAGCTTTCAAGAAGAAAAATATGACTTTGAAGAAAACACAGTTGTACAAAGAATCGTAGCAACAACAGTAAAAGGTTTCGACATAACAAGCATTATGGCTTTCGGGCCTACATATTATAACCATAATGCTACGTTTGACATGCCTACTGATATTTCTTTCTTGAGTACCATGGAGCTTCATAAGCAAACTAATTTTTTTAAAATTAATAATGACTATCTCTACAGTTCTATTGAATACGATACGTTCATTGCAGATAAAGACCACAGGATGATACCAACGGTTTATTTATCTACTGTTAGCTCACAGAACATGAAAGAAGTTGATAATTTTACCCCATTCTCAACTAGCATCAATTCTAAAAAGATAAAGAACTTCAATACAGACCTTGAGTCTCACTACGTCGGCTCTGACGGGGCTATTGTGCAAAAGCGCTCTAGAGTCTTCTTCGGTTCGGAATATAGCTTTGGGATCGGTAACTCATCATTATCTGAGTTTCCTTACCACAACAAAATTATTTTTTCTGCTGTAAAAGAGCAAACAATTTTGAGCATATTGAAGGACCCAAGAATCGACCTTTACGACAAAATAGTAAATGATTACTTAGAATACCCCAAATCAGGAACTACATTTGAAATAGGAGGAGTCGAAAGAGATGCTAACTCGGTCGATCTGTTTAACCTTATAGGCCAAGGGAACTCTTCTTTCTCGAACGATCAAATGCTTGTTATGCCACCCTATGAAGAAAAATCCACGATGGAAGAAGAATCAGCAAGATGGGCCGCAAACCTTAATATAAAATCAGCGGCACTACTCGCCTCAAGAAACCTTGGAGAAATATATGATGAAGAGCAAGCGGGATACGAGTGGTTATTTTTTAAAATTGAAAAATACGCAGGTAACAATACAAATGTATCTCCGGTTCAAACTTATATAGTGGCGGATACCACTGGTGATGTTATTTTAGCAGATACCCAAATCAAGCCTATGGAGGAATATACTTATATTGTTATGGGTTATGCCTTAGTAAAAGGCTCAGAATATTCTTATAGATTAGCGGATACAAGAGAATCGGAAGAAGAAACAAGATTCGAAATTGACGTTGTAATCAAACCATCTATGAAGATTTTAGAGCTTCCACTTTTTCGAAAGTCGGTGTTTGTTACTAAGAAACCCCCAATACCTCCGTATGTAAAATTCATTAATAAATCAAATTCGAAAAGTAAAATAAAAATATTATTGGACCTACAACGAGGTGAGCAAACTTCTAAATTCGTATCAGTACACGAGAAAGACAGTCAAATAATGAATTTTCTTCCGGGCATTGAAGAAGATAAAGACGTAGAGTTTGAATATTCTGAACATCCCGGAAAATTTGAAATATTCAAATCATTTGATAAAATTACAAATTATAATAGGTATGACACGTCTTTCATAGCCGAGAATGCAGCAGGCATGCCGTATGTTGTAATAGACGAAAAGATAAGAGCAAACAAAAAATATTATTATTTTTTTAGAACTATAAACGATTTTGGTTTACCCTCAAACCCGTCTCCTATATACGAAATTGAGTTGTTAAAAGATTCAGACGATTCTAAAATAGTTGTTAACATAATTAAAGTTAATAACGAAATAGATTCACGATTCCAGCCCGATGTAAAATTCGGACAATTTCTTCATGTCCTTCCCGCCTTCGCCCAGTCGCAAATAGTATACCCTCCCGAGTACAATGGCGAAACATATAAAAAATTACTACCAAAATTTAATTTAGGATACGCAGCGGAACCAGTTTGGGGTAGAAAGTTTAAATTTAGGATTACTTCCACGAATACTGGTCGTAAAATAGATTTTAATATAATTTTTGACATTGTAAAAAGAGAATCAGAAGAAAATTTGAAATAGTGTTCTAATTATAGAAGAAAACCTTTTTAGGAGAAAAAAATGGCATTTTTAGACAATAGTGGGGATATAATCCTCGATGCAGTATTAACAGACCACGGAAGGATGGTCTTGGCAAAGGGAGATGGATCTTTCCAGATAACCAAGTTCGCTCTTGGGGATGAAGAAATCGACTATTCTCTATATAATTCTTCCCATGCTAGTGGGTCGGCTTACTACGATTTGGAAATTTTACAAGTTCCGGTTCTTGAGGCATTCACGAATAATGCTTCATCAATGAAGTCAAAACTTGTTACGATGGGCAACAACAACCTATTGTACATGCCAGTTCTCAAACTAAACACAAACCTAACAAACACGAAACAACACGGCTCAGGATCTCACATGGTTGCGGTTGATCGAGAAACAGAAGGCACAGATGCTGCCCAAACTGGTGCGGCTGTTGGTTATATCGGAACTGATGCGGTCCAAGGAATAATGTTCGGTCAAAGCCTAGAAGGTACAAACTATATAAGGATAGACCAAGGCCTTGATACTACCGAGGTCTCCCCCAAGCAAAGAAGTTCGATTCGGGACATGATTGAGGCATCGTATATTATGCAAATTGATAATCGTCTTGGGCGAATCGTAACGTCTGGGGGCGACAGGGTTTCTGAAGATTATATTGATGATGACAATATCGCTTATTATACGGTAGATGCATCAGACGGGATTGTAATGGATAACACCGATGACTCTAATTCTACAACCCAAACTATTTCTGGTCCTCGTGGATCGATGCTTGAATTTAAAATCGAAGCATCGCTTCAATTGCAAACGAGTACCTATTTATTTAACCAGCTTGGTGGAACAACCACTATGGTTCGGAAAGATGGCACAGCGGGAACACAAAGTGTAAGATACATTGATTCCACTGTCAGAGTTACAGGCATGTCAACAGGTTATTCAATTGATGTACCTATCAGGTTTATTAAAACAGTTACTAGCTAACAACAAGAGAGACAAAATATGGCTAATTTTTATAAAAATTTAAACTCTAGTGGAGATATCGTCAATACTAGAACATTGCTTCACGAAGCAATCCCTTTAACGGGTACAATCGTGAGTGGAACTTACAACGCAGGAACCACTGAACATAACATCAAAGACTATAGTCACGGGATGTTTCAGTCTGTATACGACTACCCATACCTAAGTTCTTCTGCTAATCATATATTTGATATAACGGTTGGTGTCGGGACAAATTCAAAACTATATGGCTCAGTCACCAGTCAAAAATCGAAGAAGAAGAATATCTACAATCAAATGGCTCAAGTCCTTATGGGGTACGATGCTACTGGATCTGTTCTTCGTTTTGACGAAGATGGCGATCTTCTTGCCGGTGGCACAAAAATTGATGATGGGTTCTTCATGAACTTTTCTAGACTTTTGGTTAAAGACGAGATTAAGAAAGGTTCGTTTGAGATGGAACTCGGAGTTATTTCAGCGTTTGCAGAGGCGGGAACACTCCACGCGGAGAGAGTAAAAATAACAGACGCTAGCGGGTCAGACGGCTATTTGGTAAATTCACCAGTTGGCGAGTACGGAATTCTTTATGCTACTGCTTCTGTTCTGAATACTGATACACTAGCAGCAAATCAATCATATGCTGTTGGATTGTTGTTCTATCAAGCTGGTATAGCATTTGTTTCTGGATCTGTTTTTAATAAGCTTGCTGATGGCGGTATTCTCAATAATGCCACACTCACCAGTGCTCTTGGTAAAACATCAGGGGTGACAGGTTTTAATTTTGTTACTGGTTCTGAAATTTCTGCTTCGGCAAATGCAATTAGAAGTAGAATCTATAATGTACAATTTAACAATACAGTAGAATTAAATTCGACAGTTTATTTCTGTCGTGTAAATCACAATGAGTATAATTATTCTTCTAATCCGACTTATCTTTCTGGATCTAAGCTTCGAGTCAAAACCAAAACAACAGACTTGCCTGTTTCATATATTACAACTGTTGGTCTTTATAATGACAACAACGAATTGATGGCAGTTTCTAAGTTGAGTGAACCGCTCAAGAAGACCCCAGATAATGAATTTACGATTAGGGTTAGATTGGATTACTAAAAATGTCTTTCTTCAAATTTCATGAAGACGATTTGTTTAACAATACGGTTGAAGCATATCCTGAGTATAAATTTTATATACAAAGTTCCTCAGTCTATATTGATGATACACCGACACTTTCTGGCGCGTACTCTGATAATATAATTGGTGTACCAAAGGGATTTGTGTCACTGTATGAGTATAACATAGACAGGAGCACAACAGGTAAGATTTATCCGTTTGTTTTTAAAGACGGGGTTCGGAATACCTTCAAGAAAGAAACGAGAATAAATTATCAAGCTCGCAATTTACATGGCAACACGATAACTTCCTCATACAACATGTCAGCTAGTATAACAAGAATATATTATCCAACAACTGTTGCGGAGGCAAGTAGGACGTATTTAAAGCCCCTGAAAAACACGTTTAACCACTACGCTTATCTGAGCCCATTTTACCAATACTCTTCATCCTTTGGTGACAAGGCCACGCAAGCAGCCAATTTAATTACTATTCCATCTATTTTGTTTGGATCTTCAATAAAGAAAGGCTCGGTCAGGTTAAGATACTACATGACTGGTACTTTAATTGGTGAATTGCAAGATGAAAATCAAAATGGCGAGTTAATCCAGATAGGGCCCGTAGGCTCAACAGGCTCGGGCTCTGTAGCAGGAGTGGTTCTATACAACGAAGGGTTTGTGGCACTGACCGGGTCATGGTCACTAAATACTGAAACACTGGTTTATGACGCATCTGACACTTCTAAGTGGATTTATTTTGGTTACGGTGCAAATGATGGTAACACGACCCCAAGCCTAACATCCCTATCATCAAGTTTTTTAATGGAATATTCTGGTACCACCCACATACAGACAATGACGATGTTAGCCCATGCGAAATACGGTGAATTGAATTACTCCAATAATCCGACTTATATAACCTCGTCTAACGCCTTCCAAGTAGCAACTGGGTCTTTATTATACGTGGAGACTCCTCCGAAGATTAAAAATATTGTAAACACACAGTTCGCTGACGAAGCTCCGAAGTTTAAAAAGACAGTGTATATCAGTAAAATTGGGATTTATGATAAAGATAAGAATTTGATTGGGATCGCTAAGGTGGCAACCCCAGTAAGAAAACAAGAAGATCATGATTATACTTTTAAAATAAAACTTGACATTTAATATATTATATGTTATAATATTATATTATGAAAGAAGTTGTTTTAGGTTTAGATGTTAGCACAAGTAGGGTTGGTATAACTATAATGAATTCAGATACAGAGCTACTTCATTGTATGGTAGTTAAGTTAGACCCTAAAGAAGCTCTAGAGGATAGATGCTTTCAGATAGAAAGAGCCTTGCAACTCAACTATAATCAATATAATATAAAAGAAATATACATTGAAGCTCCGTTTGTAATGTTCTCTGGTGGTAAGACAACAGCTATGACAATGGCAAAACTACAGCGTTTTAATGGGATGGTGTCTTGGATGGTGCGTAACTTATATGGCATATGTGCTGTTCCGATTGCTGCTAATAAAGCTAGAGGACTGATTGGTCTTAAGATCAAACGCGGTGAAAAGACAAAGCTTAAAGTTATTGAATGGGCTCAAAAAGAATATCCGGAAGATTTCGTTGTTGAATACACAAGGTATGGGAATCCAAAACCCGGAACTGATGATAAAGCAGACTCGATTGTAATTGCTAGGGCCGGACTACTTATTGAAAAATAGGAGTTGTTTTGAAAGCTATTTATTTTTTATGTTTTTGCTTGAATGTGTTACTGTTTATAGTAGGTGTATCAATTGAATTGGGGTATGGTGCTTTAGCGTTATCTTCGGTTTCAGCAGGTCTTTGCTTGGCAGCTTATTTACAAAAATAATTTGACAAAGAAATTGAAATGTATTATATTAAAGAATGTCCATTGAAAATAGGTGATCTTGTATTAGATGTTAACCCTTATAAAGCCCCTGAAGTGTTATATGGCCACGGGGTTGTTGTTATAGCATTAAATGAAAATTATGTTATGGTACACTGGACTCAGTATAATATAGTGGAAGCAGTTGATATAGGAAACTTGGAAGTGTTAAGCACTCAATAAAACAGGAGGACAGTATGCCGAAAAAAGGATTAGATAAGAAAGGTGACGTTGGTCTCATGGACAAACAAAAGAATAAAGTCGAGCCACCAAAAAAATATAAAGTTGTTCTTTATAACGATGATTATACCCCGATGGAGTTTGTAACAGCGCTATTAATTGAGATATTTCACAAAGACGCTGCAACTGCGAAAGCAATAACTGCTCACGTTCACAACAAACAACGCGGAATAGCTGGAATATATTCTAGGGAAATAGCAGAGACCAAGACCCACCAAGTTGTTTCTCTTGCTAAAGCACATGAACACCCCCTACTTGCTGCATTTGAGCCGGAGTGACTATTTAGTATAGCTTGAGGACTATACATGAAAGTTAAAATAAAAAGAAAGGCTGATGAAGGGTTAGATGAGATGTATTCGACTGCCGGTTCTTTTGGCCACTCACACGCAAACATAAGTCCAGAAGACGAGCACTGTGGTCATGTAGAGAGATCAAAACATCAAGGATTGCAGAATGTTACAGAGCAGCAAGGTATTTTGGGCAAACGTGTATGGCCCTCAGCAAACCCACTGTACCAGAAGGACTTGGATATTTGGGGTGAACCAGACACAGAGATAGAGAGAAAACTTTATCTGCAACTCCACAAACACTTCAACACAACAAGTTATTGGGTTAAACAAAACGAACCACCACTCGATGCAGAGAGTATTAAAGCTTTAAAATCCATATTGGCGTCCGGAACCTACGCTGAAGACTTCGACAGGTGTAAAAACCCACAAGCCACAATGATGCGTGGTATGCACGTACCTTTGTCATGGGTTAAGCAGAATGCACCCGGAGCCCTTGAGGCAATGTCATCAGACACGGAGGTTCTTGATTACAACAAACCTTTCCCTGTTAACTTCATATACAAATCACAAGGTAAATACGGAGGAGTTAGCTCGTGGACCTCATCGGATAGAGTTGCAAAATCATTTGCATCGACAGAAAGTCCGGGTGGAGAAATATCTTGCATTATATACGCCAAATGTGATAGTGGGCTATTTATGAATACCCAGCCGTTTGCCAAATACAAGGGCGGAGAATACAAAAAAGACAATGGGATCAAGAAACTAAACCCAGCCAGAGGCGAGATGGAGTTTTTGCTCTTTGGAGAATGTCAGGTTGTGGGAATTCAACTGCGAGGACCGAGAATGTCTCAAGATACAGAAATAACAACAGAAGATATAGACAGGATTATCGGGGAGGAAATACAACAAGCACTTTCTGAAAAGTGTTGGCCCGGATACGAAAGAAACCCGAATGTCGCTAAAGGCGAAAGGGGCTCTTGTAGGAAACAGACAAACGAACAAGAGTCTGAAGCACCTTTAGAGGAAAAGACTGATTACTCCAAAGAGAAAGATTCTGGCCTACACGGTTGGTTTTCTCGCCAAGGCGGTAAAGGAAAATCACAAGGGTGGGTTGATTGTAACACTTGCCGAAAGGACAAGAAGACAGGTAAAAAAACTTGTAAGTCCTGTGGTAGAGAAGATGGCGAAAAAAGATCTAAGTATCCGTCATGCAGGCCTACACCGTCAGCATGCGGAACAAAAGGTAAAGGTAAAAAATGGGGGAAGAAAAAATGAACCTTACAAGCGAAGAAATAGCAAGAATTATAGAGCAAGAGATAAGCGCGGTCCTTTCCGAGAAAGATGATCGCTGTACTCGTATTGCTAAACGTAAATATGATGTGTGGCCTTCTGCCTACGCCTCTGGTGCCGTTGTTAGGTGCCGCAAGGGCGAAATCTGGAAAGATGTAAAGGAAGAGGTAACCGATGATGAGGAAGACGAACTCAAAGATATTGAGGACGAGTTGAAGAATGCCTCGAAAATGCATAAAGGCCAAGCCGACAGGATTGACAAGGTCCTAAAAGAAGACGAGCTTGACGAAGAAGAAAAGAAGGCTTGTAAACCTTCTAAGGGCAAACGTTTTGCAAAAAGGGTTGACGGTAAATGTCGCTCATTCGGACAAAAAGGACAAGCCAAAGGCGGGGGAGATAGAATCAGACCCGGCACAAAGAAGGGTGATGCCTACTGTGCGAGATCCGCTAAAATTAAAAAATGTAAAAACCCACCTTGTGCTAACGATTTATCACGAAAAAAATGGAAGTGTCGTGGTTCTAAATCAGTAGCTGAGGAGTAAAACATGATAAGAGTTAAAATCATAAAGGCAATAAAAAAGATATTATGTCCGGAAGCAACCCAAAATCTTGAGTTGAATACTAAAAACAGAGACGCAGCAATCAAAGCCGAGCACATACAGTACGGCCCTCTTAATGTTGACCAGCCCGGCAGCTACTGGAAAGAGATCGCGGATTATTGGAATACTGAAGAAGAAGCAGCAAAAAAGTCTCTTTGTGGCAATTGTGTCGCTTTCGACATCAGCCCAAGAATGGATAAGTGTATGCCCGGCCCTGTATCAGATGACGACGGTAGGTTGGGGTATTGCTGGATGCACCACTTCAAGTGCCATAGTGCTCGTGCTTGTAGAACGTGGGCGAAAGGCGGCCCAATCGCAAAAGACGAGATATCGCATGAGTGGCAAGAGAAGAACAAAGGAAACTAAAAATGCTAACGGCAATGGGTGATGTGATGAGGACAGCGTATGAGAAGGGCTGGATAACCACGAGAGATGGCAACATCTCTCTTTGTCGTCATGGGAAAGACACCATGTACATTACACCATCAGGTTGGCGCAAAACGATTATACACCCAGAACACATGTTAAAGGTGGCATTCGACAACACTGACCACTATGTTCTTGGAGAAAACAACTCTAAACCTTCCGGTGAATTGGAGATGCATTTGATGCTACAGAGAAGCTACAAAGCTACAAGAGCGGTTGTGCATCTTCATCCAACAAATATCATCGCAGCAATGTATGCCGGCTGGGATCTTCAAATACTAGCAGCAGAGTTTCCTGAAGTCAGTAGGTATACTAGGGTAGGGCCCTCAGTTCCTGTTTTACCTGTAACGAGTTCCGAGTTGGCTTTTGCAACGTATGGAGCCATGACTAAGGACCGCAAAATTATCTATGATATTGTTGGACAAGCCGCTCACGGTGTATGCTCAGTGGGAAAAAACCCATGGGATGCTTTTGAGCATATCGAGAGGTTGGAGCATATTTGCGAGATCGCTCTTAGAAGCGGTGTTACCCCAAAGAGCAAATAAATTATTTGACAAGTTTAACAAACGTGTTATATTCCAAGAGTACATCGGAGGTACCATGAATATTTTTGTTTTACATACAGATCCAAGCATTGCAGCCCAAATGCAATGTGATAAGCACGTTGTCAAAATGATCCTTGAGACAGCACAAATGCTTTGCACCATTGCACATGCTAATGACTTCACCGCCCCATATAAAGCCACACACAAAAAACACCCTTGTACGCTGTGGGCTGCTAAGTCCAAGCAAAACTGGGACTGGCTCGTCAAACACGGTATGGCTCTCTGTCACGAATATACTAAACGCTATGGCAAGATTCACAAGTCACAGCAACATATTGAGTGGTGCGGCTCTCTTGCCATCAATCTTCCAAGCACAGGTCTGTTGCCCTTTGCACAAGCAATGCCAATAGAATACAAAAATCCTTGTGCTGTGACTGCGTATCGTGCCTATTATCATGGCGAGAAGGCTCGCTTTGCAAAGTGGAAAACGCAGCCACCAAATTGGTGGAGGCCCCAGTGAAAATTGGTGATCTGGTTAAAGGTAAATATTCAGGAAGAATAGGGGTTATAGTCTCAGATCCCATTAGGTTTATTAGAGAGAGCAAAATTATAAAATCGTTTGTAGCTGTACTATGGTCAAACGGTGATTATTCACAAAGCTACGAATCAGAATACTTGGAGGTAATAAATGAAAATCGGTGATAGTGTTATAAGAAAGTGGAAACCTGCGTTAGGCGAAGGAAAGATAGTACATCTATTAGGTGAAACGATCGTTGTCAAATGGTTTTGTGATGATATGCCAAGACTAGAATTCGAAGAAAAGAAATACTTGAAGGTGATAAATGGAAGAAAAGATTAAAATACTGTCGGACATTCTTGGAAGACCCAACACCCCTCAAGGTGGCGAGCTTTACTATCATTGTCCGTATTGCAATCATCATAAGAAGAAGCTTGCCATTAATCTCAAGCGAGGTTGGCACTGTTGGGTCTGCGACAAACGAGGCAAGAACGCTTATCGTATCGTTCGCAAGTTTGGAACCTACCAGCAAAGACAGAAGTGGCTTGAACTTGAAGGCAGACTCGATCTCTCTGAGTTCGATCAAATCTTTAACGAGATTAATGATATAGAAGAAGAGCAGATCATTTCGTTACCAGACGAATTCGTTTCGCTCTGCAACAAACATCTGCCTCGGTCTTCAAAGAAAGCTCTCGATTACCTCAAAAGCAGAGATATCGGTAAGAAAGAGATTCTGCGATGGAAGATCGGCTACTGTCCCGAGGGTCGTTATGGGGGTCGTACTATCATACCTTCCTTCAATAACAAAGGGGACATAAATTATTTTATCGCCAGATCTTACGTCGGCCACAAATGGAGGTATCTCAACCCTCCGGCAGAAAGGGACATAATTTTCAACGAATTGTATGTAGACTGGGATGAACCGATAGTCTTAGTAGAAGGAGTTTTTGATGCTATTTCGGCCGGGGAAAACGCCATCCCTGTATTGGGCTCCACTCTCCGAGACAAAGCAAAGTTATTCCAAGCAATCGCTCTCAATGACACCCCGGTTTATCTAGCTTTTGATCAAGATGTCGAAAAAAAGACTGGACAAATCATTAAAAATATGCTATACTATGATATTGAGTTATACAAGATTGATACGAGTGGTTTTGAGGACATTGCCGAAATGCCGCCACGGATTTTTGCATCTCGAAAACAGATGGCACAAGCGATTGACCATGATGATTATTTTTTGATGGACGAACTTAGGAGGATAATGTGAGAGAATTAGATTTACACGGATCGACTTACGAAGAAGTTATCATTAAATGCCACCGGTTTATAAATTCAAACTGGGGTAAAAGGATGACAATCATAACAGGCAAGTCAGATGAGATGAAAAGACTTGTAGCGAAAATCATAGACACGTATAGGCTTGAATACCATATTGGTGGAGCATCAGGTACTGACGGTCGCATAACAATCCGATAGGAGGATAAATGTTTAAAATTGCACACATGGCGGATATTCATATCCGTAACTTAAAATATCATGACGAATACAGAGCAGTCTTTAGCAAAATGTACGAGTCTTTGCTCGAACAACAGGTAGATTATATTACGGTCTGTGGCGATATCGCCCATACGAAGACCCAACTGAGTCCAGAGTATTTTCAACTCTGTACTGAGTATTTGCTTGGTCTTGCTAATGTAGCACCAACAATTATTATTGCTGGCAACCATGATGGTAACCTTAAGAATGCAGACCGCCAAGATGCAATAACACCTATTGTTAACGCGCTTAAACATCCGAACCTTCATTACTTAAAAGATTCTGGTGAGTTCAAACCAGCCACTGGTATTGTTTTCAACGTACTTTCGATTTTTGATCGAGATAATTGGGTCAAGCCCTCAAATTCAGATGACATCAACATCGCTTTATATCACGGTGCGATGGTTGGTAGTATGACTGGGGCGAATTGGGCAATGGATCATGGCGACGATGACATAAGTATATTCCAAGATTTTGACTTTGCTATGCTTGGTGATATTCATCGGGAGCAAAAATTAGATCCCGAAGGGAGGGTTCGTTACTCTGGGAGCTTAGTGCAGCAAAAGTTCAGCGAAAGCCCATTGAAGGGTTATTTGTTATGGAATATAGCCTCAAAAGATGACTTTGAGGTTAAAAAGATACACCTATCTAACCCAAGACCTTTTATCACAATACGCCTAAATAAAGATGGGACTATTCCAAAAGAGGCGCATGTTCCAAGAAATTGTCGTCTTCGTCTGGTTTCGTCTACGAACTTGCCATCGGATAAACTCCGTAAAGCAAGAGCGATAGCAGAAGCAAATTGGAGACCTTTTTCTATTACTACGTTAAACGGAAAAGAATCTTTTTCCTCAAACGATGGCACGTATGCCAATGTAGTTCTTAAGGAAAACCTAAGAGATATTAGAGTTCAAGAAACATATATAAAAGACTATTTATCAGGGATGGAACTGGACAATTCGGTAATTGACAAAGTTCTAGATCACAATAAAAAGTACGACATTATAGCACAGAAAAACGAGGAGGTATCAAGAAATGTTGTTTGGAAAATCAAAGAAGTCGAGTGGGATAACTTGTTTAATTACGGAGAAAAAAATAAAATCAATTTTGAGAGGCTCAACGGGCTTGTTGGTGTCTTCGGCCGTAATTATTCCGGTAAGTCTAGTATTGTTGACAGCCTTTTATTCACGTTGTTTAATTCAACCTCAAAAGGCGAGCGAAAGAATGTACACATAATTAATCAAAATCGAGAGAGAGCCAAGGGTAAAATTCAAATTCAAATTGGAGAAAACACCTACCAGATATGCCGTAATCTAGAAAAGTACACAAAACGATTGAAGGGCAAAGAAACGCAAGAGGCCAAGGTTGATTTGGACTTTTCTCTAATTTCAAGCGACGAGAGTTTGAACGGAACTACCCGAAATGAAACAGATGCCAATATCCGTAAGAGATTTGGTACCATTGAAGATTTCCTCCTAACGTCAATGTCATCTCAACTTGACTCTCTCTCCTTTGTTAAAGAGGGCTCAACAAAGCGAAAAGAGATTCTTGCTAAGTTTCTTGATCTTGAGATTTTTGACAAAAAGTTTAAGATGGCCAAGAAAGACGCCGCAGAGATGCGTGGTGTCATGAAGAGAATGCAAGAGAAACAATGGGACCGACAGATTGCCAAAAATCAAGAAATAATAAAAGAGATTGAAGAAGATCGACAAACCCAGAATAGTTTGTGTGATAAACTTTCAGAACAATCCAATAAGTTAAACGCTAGCTTTTTGGCGTTGACAAGTCAGATCGACAACATCCCGGCAGAAATTATTGATATCAATAAGGTTAACCACCTTATAGTTCAAAAGAACAAGAACAAGGAGACTTTACTGGAAAACAATTTAGATATTTATAGAAAAATAGAGCAAGCTAAAAAGACAATAGAAAACTGCGAGACGATTATCAATAACACAAACATAGAGGCCTTAAAGTATGCGAAGGCACAACAGGCAAGTATGGATCTGGAATTGAATAACGTTAAGGCTAAGACTGCTTCGTTAACGAAGGAACGTAACAATCTACAAAAGAAGATAAAGATGCTTCATAATCACAAATATGATCCGGACTGTGAATATTGCTCTGATAATAAATTCGTTAAAGATGCTAAAATTGCTGCAAAAACCCTTCCTGATCTTGAGGAGCGTATATCGCGCCTAGATACTGTAAAGGGCGATTTATTGAGCGAAATAGGCGATTTAGACATATCCTCGGTAGAAGATCAAATGGAGAGATATAATATCTTTATCTCCAAGCACAAAGAATCGAATAGGGTGGCCGAGACTCAAAGCTTGACATTGGTTTCAAATAAAAATAAAATTAAATTGTTAATCAATGAAGTTTCAGCGCTAGAGGCAAAAGTTACAGAGTATGAAGATAATCGTGAGGCTATTGAAAATCTTGAAGCCCTGATAGAAGAAAAGCAGGGTCTAGTTGATTCTTTACAAAATAAAAAAGTTAGACTTAATAAGTGCAAGAAGAAACTTCAGGATCTCCTTGTAGAAGAGAGCGCTACCAAGCAGATACTCAAAACTCTGAAGGAAGGAAAGGCAGAGATGGAAGACGTGGAGAAGGACTGGATAGCATATGATTTGTTCATCCAGTGTATGCACCCCAATGGTATTCCGTATGCAATTATCAAAAAGCGTCTTCCCCTCTTAAATGAGGAGATCAGTAAAATACTTGAAAATATTGTTGATTTCGAGGTGTTCTTTATTAATAGCGACAAGACATTGGACATTATGATTAAGCACCCATCTTATGATCCTCGCCCCCTGTCTATGGGCTCCGGAGCAGAGAAGACCCTAGCCTCAATGGCTATAAGACTCGCACTGATATCTGTTACGAATTTGCCAAAGAGTGAACTATTTATTCTTGATGAACCAGCAACTGCTTTAGATCAAGATCACATGGAAGGTTTTACAAATCTTTTAAGATTAATTAAAAATCAATTTAAGACTGTAATATTAATCTCGCATCTTGATTCTTTAAAAGACGTTGTTGATACCACAATCGACATATCAAAGGTTGATGGTTACGCGAAAGTCAATACATAAAAGGAGAGTGCTGATGAGGTTAACAAAAGAAATATTAACGCGAATTATTAAAGAAGAGCTAGAAGCTGTTCTCGATCAACAATCCCCGTTCGTTATCGAAGAGGGAAGATTCGAGGAAGATCCTAAATTCGCTGAAGATATGAAACTTCTTGGAAAAGACCTAGGGAGGCTTATACCAATGCTAAAAACTAGAGACCCGAAGGAGTCAGACAGGCTAAACCTACCCAGTTTGGGATTGGAGTTCAGAGGAGTTGCTGGTGGTGCAACAAGGCCTTGTGATTTTTCTAATCGGTTGCAAAGCATTTTTAATTCTTTTGGTATGATGCCCGGACAAGCACAGGCTGGGGTAATGAATTGGCTTAAAAAATATCCGATGTGTGGAACTAATTTGCCACAATCTGAAGAAATCCAAAAGGAGGATAAAGTGAATGAGCGAACAAAATGATATTGAAAAAGAAGAACCATGCTGCGGTGCAGATTGCTGCAAAGAAGGTTGCGTTTGTAAAAAAGACTGTTGCAAAGAAGGTTGCGGCTGTTGCCAGCGGGATAGCCAAGGCGCTGCACCCTCTGAGAGGAAACTTGGTTGGGCTGACAAATTTCTTGGAAAGTTTGTGTCTCGTAAGCTTCTTGTGTTTTCAACAGCGACAGCATTACTATACCTTTCTGAGCTAGACGCTGATACATGGGGGTTAATCGCAGTTATTTATGTTGGTGGTCAATCGGTCATCGATGCAGTTAGAACATACAAGTATGGCGATAGGGTGTGATTTGGCTTACTCTTTTAAAGTATCTTAAAATAGCAGCCGTCTTTTGTCGTCAGCATTGGCGATGGCTTGTTGCTATTGTAGCTTTTATAATCGTTTATACGCTTGGTAAACAGAGTGCTAACGGCATAATGTTGCAGGCCAACCTTGCAAGGCAGCAGTATAAAAAAGAAAAAGAAGCGATTGAAAAGGCGCATGCGTTGGAAATTAAAAAAAGAGAAGCAGCCGAAAGAAACTACAGCGAAGCAGTAAAAAAGATTGAAGAGAAATATGAAAAAGAAAAAGAGAGTATGACAAGAAACAAGAAAGAACAAATTAAAAAATTAGTTAAAAAAGCAGAAAATGATCCAAACGAGATTGATAGAATCTTACAACAGGAATTAGGAATAACCATGGAGGGTAAATGAAATATTTCTTATTAAGCATGTTCTTGATGAACTATGCTAATGCTGATGATATGAGTCAGTCCGAAACCTCATATATCGGTGCAACGATGCTTGAAGGCGAAGTGGATGTAACTTTTGATGAAGTGGTCCCACTTGACGAGGCCAAGCATCCAAATGCATACGCCTACTTTTCCGGTAACACAATGTATATTGGAAACTCAGACGAAGCTGGAAACTCCATCAATGCAATCGTTGAATTCTTTTGGTTTCAGTCTTCTATCGATCGCGGTTCCGACTTTTATGTAGCGATTGTTAAGGCTCGCGGAATACCTGCACAAGACGATGAGCTTTGGGTTACCGATTGGAACGATTGGAGTTGGAGTTCTCCTCCCGTGCTCTCCGTTGAAGCCCTCACAGATTTAAATCGTGAAAATGGCGCATTCCGTTGGGATTGGTCAGTACCTTTTGAAAACTATGGCATCGACGCATATGGTCAAGTAACCTTTACCAACAGCTACGGCCTAGGTCTGGATGCTGAAGGTGCTGTAATGGCCCATGGTGAGTACCCAATCACCGAAGATGGAAGTGTTAAAGCTGCTGGAAACGTACAAACCAAGGGATTTTTAAGCTCTGATTATCGTGTTCAGACCCAATATGAAGTTACGCTTTATGAATGGGATGTTTACGTAAATGGTCAGGCTGGAATGATGGCTTGGGATACTTATCTCAATCTTGAAGCCAGATCTGAAGAAAGTGTTTACCACGAGTATTTCATGAGCATTCAGGTTGAAGAAGGTGAAACCTTTACCATCGATGAACTCAACATCTCTTCCGCCTTTGATTCTTCTTGGTGGCCTTGGAGTGGCGCTCACGAAATCGGAGTGACTCTTTCCAACATTGAAATCTCAGCCCCATTTTACGAAGCTGAAGAAGAAGAAACTTGGACAGAAGAGGAAACGTGGACGGAAGAAGAGCAAGAAGAGTGGGACCCACAAACAGATGAAGAAGAGGAGTCCTCCGAGGGAACTTACAGTGAAGAGGAGACCGAAGAGCTTTCACAACTACCACAGCTTAGCCAAGAAGTGACAGATCCAGTAAAGGGTGGGTGCAGTGTCGCCCCGACTCCGTATAGTTTCTTTTTAATCCCGCTTATGGGAATTATTGCAAGGAGAAGAAGATGAAATATTTCTTATTAGGGTTTCTAATGACATGGTCTAATGCGGCCCACGCATTTGAGCAAAAACCAAAATTTACAAAATTAAACCAAGGCCAGAAGGCCCCATTCGAAGGTAGGCTATTTAACAATGCGGCTGTTTCAAAGTTGATTGTCGAAAACCGACTAATGGTAGAGCAGTGCGATATCCAAATAGAGTACCACGTTAGCAGAGCGGTAGAGAAGGAGAAGTATAATTATAACCTTTTAACAGCCAAATGCGAGTCTGCTGACGAGCGCCTGACTGATTTGCTAACAATCAAACAAGATGAAATAGACAAGCTCAATAAACTTGTTAAGCCAAGCAAAAACTCTTGGTGGCTTGCGGGTGGGTTTATTGCAGGTGTTGGTACATCCATAGCAATTATGCATGCGGTGAAGTGAGGCTTTATGAAAAACAAAGATCCAAATTACGCAATTAAGGTAGAAAAGGCTATCGCAGAAAAGTACGGAGAAGATGCAGTCCAAAGCCCAAAGGCCAACTGGACAAGCGAAAAAGAAAAAGAATACCTTAAGCAATTAAAAACAGTTTGCGATTCCACTAGTCACATAGACTACGATGAGGAGGAAGTAAATGGAGTTTTTATATCCAAGAAACTACTTAAAAGAGAATCCAAGCGCTCTTGCCCGGTTTGTAATACATATTCATTTAAATCAAACGATGATCTCTATATGTCTAAATTTGAATGTTGTGAGAAGTGTTATATACAATGGGTTGAAGGACGCGAAGATAGATGGAAACAAGGATGGAGACCTAATAATGGCTGAATCAAATATTTTAGAAATCGTTCAAGGGCTAGCACAAGCTGCTGCCAATGCATATGATGGCTCTCATGATGAGCGTTTTGTTCGTGATGGTGAAGTTAAAAAAATCGGACTAAAACGAGAGGAAGGTTGCCCTATCATAGATCAGAGGGTAAATGATGGCTTCAGTGTAAAATTTATGGGAAACCAAATTGTTATCCATTACCAGTCTGATATAAGACTTAAAGAGATATACGGTGGGGAATTCGAAAATGAAATGTCTCGCGTGTTGAACGAGATAAAAAAGTTTCTTCAAAAAGAATACAAGGCGATTACCGGAAACTCGATAACCCTTACCAAGGAAGGGGATGTTTCCGTTCTTGCTTCGTCTGTATCTAGAGTTCGCAGTTTCGTACAAGCATACCAGCATTTCAATATCTCAGGAATCAAAGTAGATCCCGATGCAGGCGGATCAGAGAATAGAAAAATCGAAGATTCATGGCGTAAGTTTATGGATTTAGATAACAAGAACAAAAGACCACGAAATGATACAAGGAAAAAATGAAACCATATCGTCTTTCCAAACAAGACATTATAAAAGAGATCATCAAATCAGGTAAAGATTCTACCTACTTTATTAACAATTATTGTCGAATTAGTCACCCTATGAAAGGACTAATACAATTTAAGACGTATCCGTATCAAGATGACTTGTTAGATGATTATAATGATTTTCGTTTTAACGTTATTTTAAAAGCAAGGCAGCTAGGGATCTCAACGATCACTGCTGCTTATTGTGTTTGGTTTATGCTTTTTCACAAAGAAAAGAACATCGTTGTTCTTGCTACTAAATTCAGCACAGCCTCGAACCTTGTCAAGAAGGTAAAAAGCATGATGAAAAACCTTCCGGATTGGATGAAGGTTTCTAGGATCTCTATCGACAACAGGACATCCTTTGAGTTATCTAACGGTTCAATTATCAAGGCGGTGCCAACATCAGAAGACGCAGGTCGTTCAGAAGCCCTGTCTCTGCTTGTAATTGACGAGGCCGCACATGTTGAAAAGATGACAGATATATGGACTGCTGTTTATTCTACATTAGCGACAGGTGGTAGATGCATTGCTCTTTCCACCCCAAAAGGTACCGGAAACTGGTTTCATAAAACCTATGTTGGTGCTGTCGACGGTGAGAACGAGTTCAACCCTATTGAGTTGATGTGGGACGTACACCCAGAGAGAGACCAAGCGTGGTTTGAGAAAGAGACCAAGAACATGTCCAAGAGACAAGTCGCGCAGGAATTGTTGTGTAATTTTAATACTTCTGGTGACACTGTTATTCACCCGGATGATTTGACATGGCTCAGTAAATTATTGAAGGACCCAGAGTATAGAACCGGGCACGATCGCAATTTTTGGCTTTGGGAAAAATATAATGAAAATAATACATACTTGCTTGTTGCTGATGTAGCAAGGGGAGATGGCGCAGATAATTCTGTTTTTCATGTTATAAAATTAGAGACCATGGAGGTGATTGCCGAATATCAAGGAAAGCCAAGTTTGGACATGTACTCACAGATGTTGTTTTCTGCTGGTTCCGAATTTGGAAATTGCCTTTTGGTTGTAGAAAACAACGGTATTGGTATATCAATTTTGGAAAAACTAATTAACTTGGGGTATCCTAATTTATATTATTCTATTAAGTCAACACATGAGTTTGTCAGTCAGATTCAGGGCGAAAATATGAATAATGCAATTGCGGGATTTACAACATCAACCAAGACAAGGCCTTTAATTGTGGCTAAACTAGAGGAGTTTATACGAAACAAGTTGGTAAAGATTTATTCTAGTAGGTCTTATCACGAATTTAAAACCTTTATATGGGCTAATGGAAAACCGCAATCTATGAGAAGCTACAACGATGACCTAGTTATGTCATTGGCAATTGCTTGTTGGGTTCGAGATACGGCCCTACAAGTTAATAAAAAAGAACAAGAATATAAAAAGGCAATGATGAATTCGATGTACATGAACACCACCAAACTTAACACAGCAATTAAAGGAATGGATACTTTCTCCCAAACAACTCAAGAGAAATACAGGGATGAAATTGAGCAAACAAAAGATTTTTTATGGATTTACAAAGGATAATATAATATGGCTAAAAAATATGGAAAAAAAGGGAATAACCCCTATAATGAAACGAACAAACTGTTCAAATCACTTACAAGACTGTTTTCTGGACCAATAGTCAATCGTAGGACTCAGACGGGTAGGGAGATTCGGAGAAGGCATCTCGATATATATGCTAATCGATTTAAGTCAGCCTCCGGTAAACAATTCAAAAAGACTGAATATAACCCCATGAACGTTATGGCAGTCAATATGATTTCCAACAGAAATCGATCTGAGCGTTATGTCGACTTTGACCAAATGGAATACGAACCTATCATTGCTTCGGCATTAGATATCTATGCAGACGAGATGACGACCCACTCAAGTTTAAACCCGATGTTGCAAATCAAATGTGCAAACGACGAAATCAAGTCAGTTCTTGATTCTTTGTATTTTAATGTTCTCAACGTCAACCACAATTTATTTGGTTGGTCTCGAACTATGTGTAAATACGGGGACCTATTTCTTTATTTAGATATGGATGAAGACGCTGGGATTAGAAACTGTATTGGTCTGCCCCCACAAGAAGTCGAAAGACTTGAGGGCGAAGACGAAAGTAACCCGAATTACGTTCAATACCAATGGAACTCTGCTGGTCTTACACTTGAGAATTGGCAAGTCGCCCACTTTAGAGTGTTAGGAAACGACAAAAACGTTCCTTATGGAACATCCGTGCTTGAGCCGGCTCGTCGTATTTGGAGACAACTCACCCTTCTTGAGGACGCGATGATGGCCTATCGTATTGTCAGGTCACCAGAGCGACGAGTATTTAAAATTGATGTTGGTAATATCGCTCCTCAAGATGTAGAACAGTACATGCAAAAGGTTATGACCCAGATGAAACGTCATCAGGTTGTTGATCCTACCACAGGTCGTGTGGACCTTCGCTACAACCCACTATCAATAGAAGAGGATTATTTTATTCCTGTTCGCGGTGGATCTGCGTCTGAGATCACTAATTTACCCGGTGGACAATTCACAGGAACAGTAGAAGATGTTAAATATCTCAAAGACAAACTTTTTGCTGCGATTAAGATTCCGCAAGCTTATCTTACAATGGGTGAGGGCGCGATGGAGGACAAAACGACTCTTGCACAGAAAGATATTCGCTTTTCAAGGACCATTCAGCGTTTACAACGCGTTATTATATCGGAGCTTGAAAAGATTGGTATTATACACCTATTCACTCTCGGCTTCAGGGGAGACGACCTTCTTTCATTCTCTCTTCACCTCAACAACCCTTCTAAGATTGCTGAACTGCAAGAGCTTGAACATTGGAAAAGCAAGTTTGAAGCTGCGGGCGCAGCAACAGAAGGTTATTTTTCTAAGCGTTGGGTAGCAGAGCATATGCTCGGCATATCAGAAGATGAATTCATCAGAAACCAAAGAGAAATGTTTCATGATATGAAATTTGCAACACAACTTCAAGGCGGAGAAGGACAAGGAGAAGGTGGCGGTCTGGGTGGAGACTTAGGCGGTGATCTTGGCGGTGACCTTGGTGGAGATGACCTTGGTGGCGACCTTGACTTGGGCGGTGAAGGAGACACAGAACCAGCCGGTGGCGATGAAGAAGACGATGTTTTATTAGCAGAGCCACCCGGTAAGAGAGATGATGGCTCTCAATACAAGCGAGGCAAGTATAAAAGACACCAGATGAATTATAATAAAGGCGGCAGAAAGAAGAATTTCAAAAACCAAGCCACTGGAGAATACGGTAACACAGCAAGGACTGCTTTGCCCATGGGCTCCACAGAGCTTAGACAATTATCAAAAGGTATTACAGAATCACACAAAGTTGAAGAAAACAAACTATTTAATACAAAGTATGAAATTGATAAACTTTTAGAAGGCCTTATAAAAACGGAGAAAAAAGATCATGAAGCACAATAAGAAAAGAAATACCGCTTTTCTTTACGAATGTCTTGTTAAAGAACTCACAAAAGCAATTGTTCGCAAGGACAAACAAAAGCGGCAAAACATTATTAAGATTATAAAGGAGAGTTTTAAAAAAGACTCTGTCCTTAAGCAAGATTTGGATATTTACCGATCAATTCTTGAGGGTAAAAAAGTAAACAAAGAATTCGCAATACGACTTCTTGCTGAGACGAAGAAAGATTTCGAAAATATTGATAGAAAAATGGTCTTCAATCAGCAAACTATATTAATTAAAGAGATTAACGAGACACTATCACCAACAGCATTTGCTAATTTCATCTCAAACTACAAAGATATAGCATCAATTGGAGCGTATTTGAACTCCAACCTTAAAGCAAAGAACCGTATTCTTGTTGAAGGCCGTTTGGTTCAAGTGATGTCAACAGAGAAAAGCGAAAAGCGCGAACTCTCTCATGTCGACAACCTCACATACAAGACATTTACTAATAAATTTAATAAAACTTATGGCAATAGTCTAAGAAGAGAACAGAAAGATCTTTTAATGAATTATATTATTTCATTCTCTGATAACGGCTTGGGTCTTAAATCGTTCTTAAACGAGGAAATTTCGCGTCTTAAGATTAACCTACATGAATGTACCAAAACACAAAAAATAGCAAAAAATGAGGCGTTTTTGGCCAAAACAAAGCAAGTTTTGAATAAACTTGAGAATTTTAAAAACACTCCAATCACAGAAGAAGTAGTTAAGGATGTATTTTTAATTCAGAATCTTGTTGCGGAGGTATCAAACAATGCCAGTTAAGGTAAATATAAACTCTGATGATGTTAATATCAAAGTGAAAGAAACGATTAAAATTAATATACAAAATAGCAACAAACAAATGCTTGAATTTCAATTGATGATGAGGGAAGCGCTAAATGGAGATCTTATGATCTTTGACCACTCTGACATCGATATCGTTGTTATGACTGAAAAGAAAAAAGTTGTGGCCTTTGCTAAAGACCTAATGACAGAAATCGTATATGGCGCAGAGAGTCGTTTATTCGACCACCTGAAAAAGACAGGGATTATCGCTTACGATTCTATACAAGGCGGAAACGTTTATGGTTCCCTTGAGGCAAAGATTCATGAGGCCAAAAAAGCTGACGGTGTTAAAGCCGCTTTGTACGAAATAAGTCAATGGATTGATAGCGAAAGACCATACATGAAATCGTCCAAAGGCCATGATGATATGATGGATGATTTCGTTCTAGACCCGAATGACGAAAGGTCAACAGAGTTTGGCGAAGTACCACACGAAGAAGAGAAGGGTTCTATTAAACAGCATGGCTTGTTTGCCCCTTACATGTACGGCAGATACATATATTAGGAGACTAAGTGGACTTAATCTATTTTATTCTTGCTGCATACGGTATGACATTCATGTTGGTATACGGCAAGATATTTGAAGACATTCGACCCAAGAAAGATTACACAAAAAAGTGGAATACCCTATGGTATTGTCCCCTTTGTTTAGGTTTTTGGGTTGGGTGTTTCTTATTTTTGATAAATGGTTTCACTGAACTATTTACTTTCGAGTATTCAATCGCAAATATGTTTATATGCGGATGCATCTCAGCCGGAACTTCCTACTTTCTATCAATGATTGTAAAAGATGAAGGCATAAATATTAACCATATAGGAGTTGGTCATGACTAAGAAATGGATGCTTCAACCAGTAAGACGTTGCTGTAGCGGAAGCTGACTCGTGGGGGTAGCGCCCCCACTTTTTACTTTTAAGGAACCCCAAAATGAAACTAACAGCAAAATTATTGAGAGAAATGATTAAAAAAGAATTAAAAGAGGCATATCAACAAGGCCTTTTCGGTGGTGAAACCAAGGTACAGTCAGTATCTCGCTCCCCCGAGAGTCCCCCGAGAGTCGTAGAACCTTGGCAAAAGCTTGAAAATCTAGTAAGAATGACAAATAAAGAGTTTATGGATTTGAACCTTGGCTTGAAAATGGTTCGCAAACTTTATAAACTTCACCCGAACTGGAATATCGGTGATGATGTGCCAAAAATAACACAAATCATTCCAATGCATGGTGGTACAATTGAAGTCGTATTTTCAGATGGAAAGCAAGAGGTGTTGAGCCCACAAACCTACTATCGTGGCAATTAGGAGAACACTATGGCTAAAAAACTTTTAACAGAATTTTACGAACTTTGTAAAGATGGCATATGCCAAGATCTTTTAACTGAACGAGAAAAGAGAGAAGTATCCAATGGTACCGTTTACCTATCAGGGAGAATGCAAACCTGTGAAATGAAAAACGGTAATGGAAGAATTTATCCTTGTGATGTTCTTAGAAAAGAAGTGCAAAATTATCAAAACGTTATTAAAGACAACAGGGCCTTGGGAGAACTAGACCACCCAGATGATTCTGTAATCAACCTCAGAAACGTATCCCACGTCATAACAGACATGTGGTGGGAAGGAAAAGACGTAATGGGCAAGATAAAGATCCTTGATACGCCATCTGGTAATATATTAAAAGGACTTGTCGAGTCTGGTATAAAGCTTGGTATTTCAAGTCGGGGCCTCGGCTCTGTTAAGGAAAGCCGCGAAGGCACCATTGTTCAAGAAGATTTTGAACTAATTTGTTTCGACATTGTATCCGAACCTTCAACGCCTGATGCTTATATGTATCCTAAAAATCAACGAAGTGAGTCACCAAAGATGTACGAAAGTAAAATAAAGCGGAAGAGTGATCTAATTATTGATGATTTGTTTAACAAAATTTTGAGAGACTAATGAATAAAAACGAAATTAAAAAAATATTAAAGCCTTTAATCAAGGAATGCATAAAAGAAGTTGTATTCGAAGAAAAGGGAGCCTTATCACATATAATAAGTGAAGTTGTTGATGGCTTACATTTGACTAAAAAACAAGTGGTAACAGAATCACTACCGAAAAAGAAATTACAGCCGGAACACGCTTCACGGAAGAATGTCAATGACGCGCTCAAAGAGCATAAGAAGAAACTCTTAGACGCAATTGGCGCTGAAGCATACGGTGGAATCAATATTTTTGAAGGTACAACTCCTGCGCCTTCTCCTGCTGGAAATGGCAATCAGGGAGCATTATCTGGTTTAGACCCAAAAGATCCGGGGGTTGATATATCAAATATATTTGGAAACAAATCTTCTGCAATATTTAACAAAATGATGGGAAAGAAATAATGGCTACAAATCTAGTCGTCTATCCAAGGCGAAATGAAAATATAGAACGAGTTATCAAGCGATTTAGCAAGAAAATAAAAAAACTTGGTATTCTCGATGATTACAGAGATAAGCAAAGTTACATGAAGCCCTCTGAAAAAAGAAGGAGAGCTAAAAAGCGCTCCGATAGAAGAAGAGCAAAAGAACTAGCAAAACAAAAAAGATAACTATTTATAGGGAGTTGGGAGATTTTATTATGTCAAATTATATAGCATCAAGTTGGGGAAGGACAAGAAGTCCAAAAAATATAGCAGGGCCGGTTGGGACTGCTGTGGCACTTCTGGCCGATACAAATAATTTAAGAAATAGCAATGCAAACTATAAAACAGAAGGATACCTTACAGAAAATCAAAGATACCTTCATGTTTTGGTCACAGATCTACATGATACGGCACCAGCCGCATTAACAATTTTTGGATATTGTCATGCTTTTCAAAGGTGGTTTGAAATACCCGAGTCTGCACCTTTTCCTGTTGGGGACAACACAAATCCAGCAGCAGCATCTATAACTGTTGCTGATTCAGGTAGAGCAGTTGCCGATCAAATTCCGTCTGATAGAGAATACCGAGTCTATCACATAGTGGGAATAGATAGAGTTGCCTTTGTCAATGCAGACGACACAGAAATTGCTGTTTTTGCTGCTTGTAGCACATTTTAATAAGGTATGTCAATGAGCAATAATCGGAGTAAATTATAATGGCTGAATTTGGATGGGCATATTTATCAGGAGCGGTTACCGGACAGGGGCCAAAAGAATCGATTCAATACCTTAAGGCGGAGAATGGAGAGCTTAGTGGTAGCAACACTTTTACGTTCGCGACCGGCTCTAATACCTTGTTTGTTTCTGGCTCTGTAATCGTTAGTGGTACAATATCCGCACATACCCTTGATGTGATCCAAACAACGAAAGTTGAAATTTCATCTAGTGGTGGTACGAACTTCGGTGATGACGCTACAGACACTCATGTCTTCACAGGTTCAGTATCGATTGTATCTGGTGGTCTTAGGCAACATTATTACAAACTTACCGGAGCAACCCATACAGTTGCGGCTTATGATTCGATTATAGGTGTCAGTTCTAGTGCATACGTAGCGATACAATTACCAGCAGCAGCCACTGCTGGCTTTGGGCGGGTACTGATTATTAAAGACGAGTGGAGTTCGACTAGATCTAGCGCCAATGAAATAGCAGTATCAGCATCTGGCGGAGAAACAATAGATCACGCTGCTACTTATTGTATAAGTGGAGACAGTGCTGCGTTAACTCTTTATAGTGACGGCACGTCAAAGTGGTTCATCTATTAGGGAGGCTTCATGAATGGGTTACAATGTCTTAAGCGGAAGTGTCTCGTCAACCAGTGTAATATCTAGTGGGTCTTTTATTGGAGATGGGGCGGGCCTTGAAAATGTAAAGCAGTTCGAGCTTTTTAATGAAGCAGTAGCTTTAATTCCATTCTACAAAACACATGAAGGCGACTATGCCTTAGATTCAAATAGTGGTTTCAACTTCCAGAATGGCGCCCTAACTGTTCCTGCTCTGACTTCTTCATCTGGGATAAAACTATCTAATCCTATTTCTGGTACCCTCGCTGGTATTGGAAGCTTTTTGGGTATAGACGGTAGTGGTAATATGGTGATAACATCATCTGCTGCCGGTGCAGGCCCTGTCAACTCTTTGCAGTTCCATACTGGTGGAGGGGAAATCAGTGGATCTTCTGCTGTAAAGTTGATCGGTTCGGAGTTAACGGTCACTGGTTCAATAGCAGTAACTGGATCGATTTATCCGTCTGGTTCTGCTATTTATAATTTGGGCTCTCCGACACAAAGGTGGAATCAATTATATCTCGGCTCAGGATCAATGCACTTGGGTGCCAATTGTAGCATTAGTACTGACGAGACAACCTCGCACCATTCCATTGTTATCAATAAAAGAACAGAAATATTCGGCAGTGGTAGCTCTGGTGAAGGACTGACGTTGACTGGGCACCTTTTGCCTTCAACCTCTAGCCTGTATGATTTAGGTTCCCCAACTAAACAATGGAGATCACTTTATGTATCAAGCAGCACTGTTTATTTTGGTGGAGAGGCACTCAGTGTTGCAGACGGAAGTTTAAAGTTTGGCTCTGGGAGTGCCACAAAGGGCTTCCACATCGGACATATGCACCTGCTTGATCGTGGGATCGTGATGGACCCCAACAGAATATTTCAAATGAAAGCATTCCAAATGCAGTTTCATGGTGGTGTGGCTTATAAACGAAACGTTGTTTCTTGGGATTATCAAGTTCTAAAAACGGATTATATGATAGGAGTGCAGAGCAATACTTTAACAGCTTCAGTTAAGTTGACTTTACCAGATGCTACTGCTTGTATAGCCGGTCAAACATTTATTTTTAAGGATGAGGGTGGAAATTGTCACACCCACAATATTGTAATAAGTGCGTCAAATGGTGACCAAATTGATGGAAACGGGATTATCACACTAGAAAGTCCATATTCGTCAGTTAATATCTACACAAATGGAGATAATAAGTACTTCATATATTGATCGATTAGATCTTTTCTATCTATTTATAAACGGGGGCCTGCGGGCTCCCAGTCTATATTGGAGGAATAAAATATGGCTTATAAATTTCAATTAGGTGCAATGATTGCATCTGGTTCATTCAAAGCAGAGGATGGTATCGTCGGAACTGACGTCGATGATGCGACCGCTGCTAACGTTGTAGCTCAAATCGATGCGGGTGAAATCCCAATCGCTAAGTTAGCTGCTACTACAATTTCTGGAAAAGCTCTTGGTACAGCCCTTGATGCTCTTTCCGTTGATGACTCTTCTATCGAATTCAGCGCTGGTTCTGCATTCAATGGATCTGCTGCATCTGCTATTCGTATTAAAGCGGCTGGTGTCACCAATGCTATGTTGGCTGGTTCTATCGCTAACGGAAAGCTTTCTAACTCTACAATTTCTGGTAAAGCTCTTGGTGCAAACCTTGATGCTCTTAATGTTGCTAGCAACAAAGGTCTTTCTATGAGTGCCTTTAACGGTTCTGCTGCTGTTTCTGATCTTCAAGTTGTTCTTGATGGTAACGGTGGTCTTGAATTCAATGGCGGTACTGGTATTCGTCTTGAAGCCGCAGTTGCTGGTGCTGGTATGACTCACAATGCTGGTGTTCTTGCTGTTGTTGCTGCTGCTAATGGCGGTCTTGACGTACAAGCAAACGATGTAAAGCTTGATTTTGGCGGATTGACTGGTGCTGATGTTGCTGTTGCTAGCGACTCTTTTGCTTTCTGGGATGCTGACGCGACCGCAGTTAGAAAAGAATCTATGGCTGATTATGCTGCCGCTATCGCTGGTGATGGTATTGCTGCTTCTGCTGGTGTTCTTGCTGTTGGAGTTGACGCTTCATCAATCGAAATCAACTCTGATGCTCTTAGAGTAAAAGCTGCTGGTATTACCAACGCTATGCTTTCTGGTTCTATTGCTGATAGCAAATTCTTGAAAATTTCAAGTGCTAATAAGGTTGATCTTGCTGCTCTTGATTTGGACGGCGGAACTGATATCGGTGCTGCTCTTGTAGACGCTGACTTGTTCATCGTTGACGATGGTGCAGGCGGAACAAACAGAAAGGCTACTATGGCTCGTGTTTCAACTTATGCAAAGAGCAAATTCAGTGCTGCTACTACTGGTGGCAAAGCTGAAGGTTCTATCGCTTATAACGATGGTGCTTATACCTTCACTCAAATGAGTGTTGCTGAACTAAGAGCGCATCTTAGTATTGCTGATACTAACTCAATGGATATGAGTTATTCTGGCGGTCAGATTTCTGCTGATCTTCGTTTAGGATCTGCTGGTGCTCTTGAGATTGATAGCGATGGTCTTGATCTTAAGTCTACTATCTCTGGTAACAGAACTTTTTCTGGTGACTTAATTGTTAGTGGTGACTTGACTGTTAACGGAACCAACACTATTCTTAACACTAGTACTCTTGAAGTAGAAGATTTGAATATTAAGGTTGCCAAAGGCGCTGCTAACTCTGCTGCTGCTGATGGTGCTGGTATGACAATCGAGATGGGATCTGATGATGTGACTTTTGCTTGGAACCATGCTGGTGACCAAATGCAAATTAAAAAAGGTGCATCATTCGCTAATATCAGAGCTAACAAATTCATCGGTGATCTTGAAGGTGCTGTTGCACAAGCTATCACAGCGCATGGAGATGCAGATAGAACTTTAGTAGTTGGTTTCAACTACGGTAATGCTGATACTACTGCTCTTCGTACTTGGACTCTTCCAGCTTCTCCAGAGCTTGGACAAGTTGTTCATGTTAAGGCGCCTGCTGCTGTTCACGCTGACGGTATTAAGATTCTGAAAGCTGGTTCTCAAACAGTTGATGGTGTTGATTTTATTACTCTTGAATCACCATTTGCTGCTGTTAACCTTATGTACGTAGCTAACAATCTTTGGAGAGTATACTAATCCCAACCTTGGTTGCGATATAGTTATTTTCTAATAATATTTGGTGAGCCCCTGTCGTTGGGGGCTTGCCTTTTTTTTTAAAATAAATGCTTTTTTAATTTTTATAGGAGGACAAATTAAATGGCTTATAAATTTCAATTAGGGGATGCTCGCTTGAGTGGTTCCCTTATACAGGAGGGGTCGATCCAGTCATCTGGGGGGATCACACCTCTAAATGCTGATGGGGCTGCTCTTGGTAGTGCTACAAAAGAATGGGCAGATTTATATCTTGCCGATGGGGGACGGATTTTGTTTGGCAATGAACAAGATACTTGGATCACACAAACAGGCGGTGGCTTTAGAATCGAAGGTGGTTCTGAAACTAGCGGGCAACCTGTATTATCTTTGGTAAACAGAGGTGATTTTGGTTCAGGGCCGGGTCTTAACCTTGTTATTGATAATGGCGCTGGTGAAAGTGATGGAGACATTATGGGGTTTATTAACTTCTTTGGTGATGATTCATCTGATGCACAAGTAAAGTATGCTAGACTTGAAGTTCAATCTGTTGATGTCACAAACGGGACTGAGGATGGAGCTTTCTTTTTCAAAGCAATTAATGCCGGAAGTGTAGACTCTACCTTAATGGATATCAACAGCACTATTGCTGGTGGTGTTTCTGTTGCAAATGATCTTCAGGTTGGAGACGACCTTTACTTAAAGTCTGATGATGCTGTTATTCATTTTGGACTACACAGTGATATCACTCTGGATCATAGACCAGATGCTGGATTGAGAATACAGCAAAACTCAAATACTGCCGGGGAACCTGTACTATCTTTGTTAAATACAGGTGATTTTACAACTGGTCCGGGGATTCATTTCGCGATGGATAACTCTTCAGGAGAGGGTGATGGAGATGTATTGGGTTTCATGAAGTTCTTCGGGGCTGATTCAGGCAACTCGATGATAGCATACTCTACAATCGAGGCCGAATCTGTGGATGTTACAAACGGGACAGAAGACGGTGGTATAGTTTTTAAAACTTTAGTTGGGGGATCAAATACTACCTTGCTAGACATTAATAAAAACCTTGCTGGTGGTGTTCATGTTGCAAACGGCTTAAACATACAAGGTCATAATGGCTCTTCTGATGGTCTACGCTTAGGGGGAACTTTGGTTTCTGCTACTGCTGCTGAATTTAATCTTCTTGATGGGGGAACCGCTGTTGGTTCTTCAATTGCGTTGGCAGATTCTGACGGTATTATTGTTGATGATGGTGGAGTAATGAAGAAAATTCCTGCTTCTGATATTAAAACGTTTCTTGCTGACAACAGCATGAACGTGGCTCTTAAAGATAATGGCAACACCCTTGTTAACGGTATCAATTATTTTGCAGATCTTGACGGAAATGAAGCGGCAAATCTTCCAGCGTCTCCTGACGTTGGCGATGCTGTTTATGTTAAGGCTCCAAACAACTGCTCTTCTTCTAGCACACTGACAATAAACAAGCAGGGGTCTCATACAATCGATGGTTTAACCTCGATTATTCTTGAATCTCCAAATGCTGCTGTTATGTTGGTATATGTTACTACAAACACATGGAAAGTATTCTAGTCACAAAATAGTTTACATATATGTATTTGTGGCGGGTTCCCTTTTGGGTTCCCGCCCTTTTTCGTTTTGAAATCTACTTATGTACAAAAGAAGAGGATTCTAAATGTCATATAATATTCTTAATAAAAACGTCAATTTCCAAGGAGACACGTCTGGTAGTATAGAAAACATGGTCGACACCCACAGTGGCCAATCAATAACTGGTAGTAAAGACTTTCTTTCGTTATCCGCATCAGTTGGTAGAATTGCCAATGATTTAACAGTATTGGGAAATGTCAGTGCCTCTGTCAATATATCAGCTTCTTTCTTTTACGGAGATGGTAGCACTCTTGATAATGTCGGTAATATTAGTTTTGATGGCTCTACAGCAAATGGCGTGTTAACATTTAAAGATGCAGATGAAGCAACGGTCGAATCCAACTTGACATTCGATGGTTCCACGCTAGACTTTAAAGGTAGTTCTATTTCTGGTTCTGGTAATATATCAGGTTCAGCATTTTATGGAGCAGGGACAGGACTTTCTAGTGTTCCCGGAAGCGCAGTGGGCCTAGCTAGTGGCGGTGGTCTTGCTGACTCTAGTGGCTTGACTCTATCAACTTCGGGAGTCACAGCCCAAAATTCACCGGGCGGATCTTCTAAAGTCTGGATTGATGAGAGTGGCGTCAAGTATGCTACTATTACCAACATACTGTCTAATAACGCTGCTGTTACTGCTTATGGAACTCAGGGTGCTAGCAAAGTGTTGATAGGAGCAGGGGGAACAGAAATAGCAGGAGCAGGAAATTTAAATTTCTTTGGAGGAAACTCTTTAGCAATCACTGGCGCCCTATCGGCCTCGACGAACCTTCAAATCGGAGGCACAGTTCGCCTAGATGGTGTTGCGACTGCTTCTCCTGCCATAGGGGCGGATTCTGTTTATTTTTTAGACGCGGATGATTCTATCACCAAAAAGGTAACATTCGCTAATTTTGCAGCCGCTATGGCCGGTGACGGACTTAATGGTACAGGTGGGGATTTTGACATTAATGTGTCCGGAGCGCTCAAAATTGCTTCAGACAAGCTTGGTATATCCGGTTCCTTTGCAGGCATTGGGTTGTCTTATAGTGGGTCTGTTGACGCTGTTGGCGGTATTGCTCTAGATCTTAGTGAATTGACTGACGCCAACATGACATTGGCTAATGACCATATCACATTTTTGAAAAATTCTGATAGTACCACCAAAAGAGAACAATGGGCAGATGTAGTTAGCAACATGGCAGGCGCAGGTCTAACAGCAACGAACGGAACGCTTTCTGTATCCGGGGAAGCGATAACAGCTACAACTATTTCTGCTTCTTCGACGTTACAAGCGGGATCAATTGAAACATCCGGCTCCTTACTTGTACATAACTCAATATCTGGGATGGTTTTAAGTAATAACACAATTATTTCTAATGTATTAACTGTTCCTGCTAATAACAATTCTATTTTATATGGACCAATAACAGTAAGCGCCAATGGTAGTTTCACCATCGCACCTACAGCAAAGGTAAAAATAAAAGATTTTGATGATGTGTAAATTTATAAAATTATAATCCATAATAAAACAAAAAGACTATTTATCTGTAGTTAACAGCAACAAATTAAAGGAAAAGAAAACATATGAGTAACTTATACGTAAACAATATTAGTCCAGCAACAGGAAATACTGTAACGGTTTCTGGCTCGCAAGGCTTGGTAGTCTCTGGCTCAGCCATAATAACAGGTGACTTAACTGTTACTGGTACTTTTGATGCCAATGTATTAGATTTTAAAGTCACAGCAAATACAATGACTTTTGGAGATGCCGCATCAGACACTCTGACGTTTAATGCAGCAACAGCATCAGTTGCCAATGGTTTAAATTTTGATTCCAATACGTTGGTAATAGATTCCGCCAATAACCGAATAGGTATTGGGGCACAGCACCCAGCAACAAAGCTTCATGTCTCCGGCAATGTTACAGTTGAAGGAGCAGAAGGCGGAGCAGCTACAATATTATTAAAAGCGGATCAAAGCGATGACGCAGGGGATGATTGGACGGTCGTTGCAAATGCTGACCAGACTTTTACAATTGGAAACGATATCGCATCTGCTGGTTCTTCTGTCGCTCATGTGACTATAACTCCCAACAGTACTGTCGGAAATTCAGTAACAGCTTTGGCTGGTAAATTGAAAGTTGGCGGAAATGTGATTCAAGCATCTGACGGTGGTGCCACAATGACACTCGACACTAATGATAATGTTACATTTGCTGGTGGGATTATCGGGACAACTTTTTCTGGATCTAGCACGTTTCATACAGTAGGGGCTGCAACATTCGGCTCTACAATTGAATCCACAGGGTCTATTACTGCTGGTGGAGTAACTTTGACAGGAGCTTTGTCCGGGTCTAGTACGCTACAGTCGGTTGGAGACACTGTATTTGGTGGCGCTTTAAACGTTAGTGGCGCTGTGACGGTTGGTGTTAACGATGTAGGTTCTGATGTTAGGATATTCAGCGCTACTAATAACGAAGGTGTACTTTATGATGCTTCTGAAGACGAGCTAGCTTTGTTATTAACAACCAAGCTGAAGTTTCATGATGTTGGTGGAGGAGAGGAAATCTTTGCTTCTGCTAACGGACACTTAGAAGTCAATGCTGGTACTACTCTGGATATAACTGCGCCTACTGTTGATATAAACGCATCAACCGCTGTCACTATTGACGGCCCAGCACTTACAGTTGCTGATAGTGCCGATGGCAAGCCAGTCTTGACTCTTAAAACTACCCATACAACTAAAACCTCTTCCGGGGAATTGCAGTTTTTAAAAGATGCTGCTAACGCTGAAGACGGAGAAGTACTCGGCCAGATTACATTTTTTGGTGAAGACGATGGCGCTAGCAACACAGCGTTTGCTAAAATCACAGCAATCTCCGAAGATGTTACAAATGGAACAGAAGACGGGTCACTAACCTTTAATGCCACGGTTGCTGGTAGTGCCACAGACCTGATGACAATAAATGAAGATTCGAATTCTCGTGTTATTGTTAAGAGCGACCTTCAGGTCAACGATGATGTTTATCTACAATCAGACGATGCGGCAATTCACTTTGGCCTGAACAACGATGTTGTTTTAGATCATAGACCAGACTCTGGGCTGAGAATTCAACTAGCCTCAGAAGCCACTGGTTTGCCCACACTATCCCTAAAGAACACAGGTAACTTTGCCTCTGGTCCGGCAATTCATTTTGCCATGGATAACTCTTCAGGAGAGGGCGATGGAGACATATTGGGTTTAATGAAGTTTTTTGGATCTGATTCTACTAACAACGCAGGAACACAATATGCTACAATCGAGATACAGTCTGTCGATATTACAAACGGAACAGAAGATGGCGGCATAATTTTTAAAACTTTGGTTGCCGGAGCAGACACTAACTTGCTAGATATCAACAAGACACTTGACGGCGGTGTCGCTATAGCAACCGACCTTCAGATTGGTGATGACCTTTTCTTAAAGTCTGATGACGCTGTTATTCACTTTGGTGCTGATAGTGATATTATTTTAGATCACAGGCCAGACGCTGGACTAAGAATTCAACAAGCCACAGAAACAGCCGGTGAGCCTACCTTATCCCTAAAGAACACGGGCAACTTTGCTACTGGTCCGGGAATTCATTTTGCCATGGACCAAAACGGAGGCAATGCTAGCGATGGTGATGTGTTGGGTTTTCTGAAATTCATCGGTGACGATGATGGAAATACCAGTACATTCTATTCGACAATAGAAGCACTGTCTGTAGATGTTACAAATGGTACTGAAGACGGCGGATTTATTTTCAAAACTCTGGTTGCCGGTTCAGATACTAATCTATTAGATATCAACAACACGCTTGCTGGTGGTGTCGCTATAGCTAATAGTCTTCAAATTGGTACCGGTATCGAATTAGGACACGCTAGTGACACAACCATTACTCGTACAGGGTCTGGTGCTATTGCTGTCGAAGGTACAGCAGTTCTACTCGCTGGTGCTCAGACGGCAATTACAACTGACTTTAATGCTGGAAGGAAAGTTGGTAGAGATGCCCACAATTTAATTGATTTTTCGTCAGACGACAAGGTTACCTTTAGAGTGGCCGATGTTGACGAGATCGCGCTAGAGGCAAATGAGTTTTCCCCAACTACCAATGATGGAATCGCTTTGGGTTCCGCTGCTAAAGGCTGGTCGGATCTTTTCATAGCTGATGGGGGAACTATTCAGTTTGGCAACGATCAAGATGTAAAGCTAACTGATGGAAGTGACGGTACCTTGACTCTTTCGTCTGCTCTGGCTACAATGCCCTTGTTTCAAATTAAAAATACAACAAATGATGCTGACGGAGCACGACTTCAATTTATTAAAGATAAGGGTGCTGCTGGTGCTGCTAACGATGTTGCTGGTGTTATTGAGTTTATTGCTGATGATGCTAACCAAGATCAAGTTCTTTTTGCAAAAATGGAGGCTGCTGTATCAGTCCATACTAATGGTCAAGAAGGTGGTAAACTTTCTCTTGGTGTTGCAACTCACGATGGTGAAATGCAATTTGGACTTGTCTTAGTTGACGGTGATGCGGAAGATGAAGTTGATGTAGAAATCGGAAAGCAATCTACCTCTATGACCACAATTAACGGTAGTGTGACTGTGACGTCAACAACCGTTTTTACACCCGCTAGTGTTCACAACTTCACCGGGAATGATGCAAACGCGACAATCCCAATAACGTCTACATATGTGAAGATAGACGCTAACGGCTCTGCCCGGACCGGTATGAGGTTTGGAGGAGCAGGTACGGCAGGAGCCCTTCTAATCGTTGAAAACGAGGGTGGAGAGAATGTCACTTTTCACGCAACAGGTGGTACCGCTTTAATAACAACAAACGTTGATAACGATACAATCATGCCGGGTGAAATAGTAACTTTTGTTAGTAATGGAAGCGCTTGGTTCTTGATTGGTGGAGATTTACAGGCTGGATAATAGCCCTGTAGGTTATAAACTGGTCCTTTTCTTGTTATTAACACTATTTACATTTGATAATAGTATTATTAGGAGAAAACTTAATGTCTTCAATGTTAGAACAAGCGATAGTTGATGCCGCAGCGCTTAGAGAAGCGGCCCTCAAAAATGCCGAACAATCAATAATTGATAAATATGCCCCCGAAATCAAAGCAGCCGTTGATTCACTTCTGGAAAATGACCAGAGAAGCTTCAACCTAGGTGATGTTGTTAGGCATGAGGGTAGGTTTGCTAGGGTTACAACTGAAAATGATAATGGCAAAATAGGAATTGCGCTTGTGGGCGAAGATAAAACACATCTGGTCATGGAATCAGAGCTTGAAGAGTCAAGCGAAGGTGATATCCTACAAGAGGAAGAGGGAGCCCTTGGCGGTGGAGCCGAAGCTGCTGCCCCAAGCCCATACCAAGCACCATCAGCCTATGCTGATTTGAGCCCTGATCAGCCTGTGGACGTAAATATGACTTTCGAGTTTGATCCTGCCATGTTTAGTGTGGACCTCGAAGATTTAGAAGATTCTGAGACCCAAGAAGAGACGGGTGACATCCTTGGTGGAGAGGCAGATGCTGCTCCCTTGGGTGACGAAGAAGACCTCTTAGGAGACCTTGGCGATTTAGGGGGTGATCTATCTGCCGAAGGCCCAGAGGAAGACGAACTTGCACTTCAAGAAATCATGAATATATTGAATGAGATTGGTGACGATCAAGTTTTAGAAGAAGAGCTTGTTGTTGATATGGCCGGAGAACACAAAAACGGTACATTCGAAACTAGCGAAGCTACTTTAGGCTATAACAAAGAAATGGAATTAGCCAGAATGGAAGCAGACTCACATAAAGAAGAGAACGAGCTTTTGCAAAAAAGATTAGAAGAACTCGACGAATCTCTTAATAAGTCTCAGAACCAAACAAAAGAATTTAAAAACATTATTGAAAAGATGGAAGAGGTTCTAAATGAAACTCTACTATCAAATGCTAAATTGCTTTATAGCAATCAAACATTAGGCGATGCCTCCTTGAATGAGCGACAAAAACGAAAGATTGTTGAAGCCATCGCTACGGCAAGTACACCAGATGACGCAAAGACTATGCAAGAGACTCTTAGGGCGACAGTGGGTTCCACCAAAAAAAGTGGACCAAAATCACTGAGCGAGTCAGTGCAGCGTAGATCTAATTTATCAGGCATACTGCCACGAAAAAAGAAACCAAGCCAAGAACTTTCATTTTCAGAGCGAATGAGAAAGTTGGCTGGTATTAAATAGAACATACTGTAGGAGGTATTAAAATGTCTATTGTTCAGAAATTAACTGAAGGCATCGTAAACCGTGACATGAAAGCAGAAGGGCAAGCCCTTTTGAATAAGTGGAATCAAACTGGTTTACTTGAAGGCCTTAAAAACGAGCAACAAAAAGCCAATATGGCTAGATTGCTCGAAAACCAAGCTAAAGAACTTCTTCGTGAAGCTTCTTCAATGGGAACAGGTGGTGACGTCGAAGGTTTCGCCGCTGTCGCATTCCCAATTGTTCGTCGTGTATTCGCCGGACTTATCGCTAATGAACTTGTTAGCGTTCAACCAATGAGTCTACCTAGTGGTCTCATTTTCTTCCTTGACTTCGTATATAGCGGAGATCTTGGTGGTACAGCCGATGCACAAGCATCACGCTTTGGCAACAACGACGAGCAATCAATCTATGGTACAGATAAGGTTGCTTCTGGAGTTGCTAGTGGTGTTAACATTGTTGGCGACGAAAAACGTGACCTTTCTGGTCCTCGTGGAATGTCTGGTTATGCTTATGCATCACCTAAAGGTACCATGGCTTCTACTCTAGAAATGGATCAGGTTGCACAGGGAAAATACAGAGCTATTTTCACATTAGATGGAAGCGTTACAGAAGCAATGCAAAAATTAGTTCAATACGATCCTGATATCCTTTCTATTACTGATGGTAATAGTTCTGTAATTGTCTTGGATGTTGCGGAAGCACAATTCACCAATCCAGATTTTGATAATCTTGGTGCTTTTTCGTTTCCCGATATTATAGCAGAGACATCATCAGGAACAACAGGAACAATAGGGTCCATGTTGACAGATAATGGCAACCTCACAGTTGTAATTACTGATCTCGGTCATATTCGCCGCCTCACTACAAGAGTAAGTGCCGCAGAAGCGACAACCACTGGCGCAGCAGTACGTTTCGTCTTTGTTTTGGACACTTCTGGTAGTTCTTCTGCTGATGAGGTACTCACCGCACATGCTGGGAATGGTTCAGCCGCCGCTGATGATCTCCTTGCAGCAGGTCTAACATATCCTGTTAAAGATTCTGTAACTGGCGATACATCAACTGCTGGTGCAATTGATACTTATACCATGTTGCTTGAGAATAGCGCTGATATTCCAGAGATCGACATTAAGGTTGATTCAATCGCGATCACCGCTCAAACCAAGAAGCTTAAAGCTAAATGGTCCCCTGAGCTTGGTCAAGACTTGAATGCTTATCATAACCTTGATGCTGAAGTCGAATTGACTTCTATCCTTTCAGAGCAAATTGCTCTTGAGATCGATCGCGAGATCCTTGCTGATCTTGTTAATGGCGCAACTGCTGGTACTTTCTACTGGTCTCGCGCTCCCGGTCTTTTCGTTAACCGTGTTACTGGTGCTGAACAAGGTGCTAGCTCTGCTGCTCCTGACTTCACCGGAACTGTTAGCGAATGGTATGAAACCCTTATTGAGACTATCAATGATGTTTCTGCTCAAATTCACAGAAAGACACTTCGTGGTGGAGCTAACTTCGTAGTTTGTTCTCCTGAAGTTGCTAACATTCTTGAGTTTACTGCTGGATTCCGTGCTAACGTTACTGCTGACGCTGATAAAGGCGACATCGGTGCTGTTAAAACTGGTTCTTTGAGCCGTAAGTTCGACGTTATGGTTGATCCTTACTTCCCCCGTAATGTTGTTCTTGTCGGTCGTCGTGGTAACTCTTTCCTTGAAAGCGGTTATGTATATGCGCCTTACGTGCCTCTACAAACCACACCAACTATCTTCGGTGTAGAGGACTTCGTTCCTCGTAAGGGTGTTATGACCCGTTACGCTAAGAAGATGGTTCGTCCTGATATGTACGGTCTTGTTATCGTTCGTGGTCTCCTTGGTGAAGCTGGTGCAACTAGCTAAATCATAGAAACCTTATAGGTTAAACTAGACCCCCCTTCCTTTGTTGGTCGGGGGGTTTATTTTTTAAAGCTGTCCAAAGACGCACTGAAAGACTATTTACCTGTGAATGAGAATATCGTTCATCCATTGTTATCGGGCAAGCTTGACTTGCCTCCTATTATCGCTGAAATAGAACGATAAAGGAACATGATTATAAAAGGAGGGTTTTTAACATGGGAACAAAAAGAGTAGGTCTCGCGAGAATCGAGGCATTAATTGAAAACTTAAAGAGAGATTTGGATCTTGGTGTCGGGTCTATATTGCGCCCAGCAACAATAGCATGTCCAGTAAATGGTGCAGATATGGCAATTGTACAATTTGATGGAACTGAAGTTGCTAGAATTCATGATGGCGCTGTTGTGCCAACAGCCGCTGGTACATCAACTTCGTTGGCTGCCGGAACTGGTATGGGTTGGAGACGAAGAGTTTTGACTGTTGGGTCAGGTAATGATGACAACACTCTCACACTGTCTGCTGCTGATTCTGGGTGTATTATTTATGTGACACCCACTAACGCATTAAGCATTAATTTGCCAGCTATTGGTACAGAAACAGGATGGTGGTGTGATATCATTATTGCTGCAAATGTTAATAAGGCATTCACTATCAAGACAAGTGGTCAAGATGGTAATGATAACATTACTTTATTTTGTAATGCTTCTGATGCTGTTCTTGCTGATGTCGGTGGTGCTGATCATGATCAATTGACTTTCACCAATGCATTAATCGGATCTAGAATTGAGCTTATTAACTGTGCTGGTGGTGCTGCTGAAGAGTGGCATGCATATGTTAGAAGCATGAACACAGTCGACGCTAGTATCGCATAATAATTAATATTTATTAATCGATAAGTCAAGTCCCCCTTTCTTCGGATTGGGGGCTTTTTATTTGAAAAAACTAATTAACAGACAACACAACGGAGTTATTATGAGTGCACAAGAACAAAAGATCACGATCTTGGAACAAAAAGTGAAAGACCTTCAAGAAAAGAACAGGTTAATTTTAGAACAACTTATAGAACTCTCTCAGATCGTAGCCGAGCAAATAAAGTAAAAAACCAAAATTCCAAAATTTATTTTCGGGCCAATTTTCAGATTTTAAACTAATTATACCGAACTACAGGAGTTAAAAATGGGAAATAGAAGAAGAAAGATGGTAAGAAGAAAATTCCAAGCTTTGCCGTGGAACAGATATCACAAAAGACAAGTTGAAGAAATGCCAGAACAGAAGGTCAGCAAAATTGTTGAAGACAACTCTGTCATGCTCGAAAAGATGAACAACGTGTCAACTATTTGTGACAATCTTTTACAAACCTTTTATACAATGGCGGAAAACGATGAGATCGATTTTGAAGAAGAGGCTGAAGTTCAGGTGCCAATGATTAAAACAACGCAGCTAGCTCCACAAATCAAGCCCACCCAACTAACACCAGAGGTCAAAGAAAAGACAGTAAAATTAACCAACTTTAAGAGAATGACAAAGAAAAAGTTGATTGAATTCGCAAAAACCAATGGTGTCAAAGTTTCTACGTTTATGACTAAGAGCAACATTATCAAAGCCATTGAAGCCAAACAATAGATATAAGACTATTTACATTGATTGGAGGTTTCATGAATGTCTTTACCAACCTTAACACCGACTTCAACAACTAGCGCTATTGTTTTACCAGAAACGGCTTCGTTTAACGGCTCAACTGCGGCTAACTCACACGTTTCTGATGCTTGTCCCATAGGATATTACACAGCTAGCGTCAATTTTGTCTCTGGGGCAGTTGCCCAAGTAGCTTACACTTATAAGAAACTTGGCGGAGATGTCTTAGACATTGAGTTGACCTCTGGTAGCGTTTTCGCGAACTACGAAGAGGCTGTCTTAGAATATTCTTATATTGTAAACCTACACCAGTCAAAAAATATACTAGGGTCTTCTCTTGGGTCTACCACTGGTTCTTTTAATCACAAAGGCGAAAGAACAGACAGTGGTACTAAAAATATCGAATTGAAATATCCTAAGTTTAGTTTTGAAACAGCATTTAGGGTATCAGATGCGTTTTCCACAGAAGCTACAGTTGGCGGAAACACGCCAATTTACTCAGCCTCTTTTGATACAGTGTCCGACCAGCAAGAATATAATCTACAGAGTATTGTGTCTGCCATTGATACAGGCGATTCTAACTCCCCATTCTACGGAGAAGTGGGAAATAAACGAGTTTTTATACGTCAAGTGTACTACGTGTCACCTCGACAGATGTGGCGATTTTTCGGCTATTATGGCGGCTTAAACGTTACTGGTGATATGAGCACATATGGACAGTATGCTGACGATTCTTCGTTTCAAGTTATCCCTGCATGGCAGAACAAAATACAAGCCATGCAATACGAAGATCACCTGTACACCAGAACCAGTCACTACTCATACGAGATTGTCGATAATACTTTATTATTATATCCAACTCCCACCGCGCAGTCACCAGAGAAAATATTCTTTAGGTTCTCCGTATCACAGGACCCTTGGACGGATGATAAAGATATAGGCCAAGACGGTATTAATAACATGAACACCTTACCATTTGAAAATATTGCTTATGAAAACATCAATTCCATCGGAAAACAGTGGATTCGACGATTCTCTTTGGCACTATCTAAGGAAACTCTTGGGCAAATTAGAGGCAAATTCGGTGGAGCGATCCCAATACCGGGAGACAATATCACCTTAAACGCTTCAGACTTGTTGTCCCAAGCCCAAACAGAGCAAGAAAAACTTAGAGAAGAACTCAAGACACAACTTGATGAAATCACGTATCCTAAGCTTATTGCTAGTGATAAGGAAGTAGCTGACAATTCTAAAGCTATCTTGTCAGAAGTTCCACTAAAGATATTTGTAGGTTAATTGAATGTCAGATAACAAATGGAAAAAACCAGATCAACCACCCCCACCACTCTTTCTTGGTAAAAAAGAGAAGGACCTTGTTAAGCAAGTCAACGACGAAATCATCGAAAGAGTCGTTGGGCAACAAGTTCTTTATTTTGCCATTGATATAGATCACACAAACTATCATCCGCTGTACGGAGAGGCGATTGAGAAGACTTTTTTGCCACCGATAAGGGTTCATGCCCTCATCGAGTACCAAGGCATAGAAAGTGCCTATATGGCCGGTATTGGGGTTGATAAATTGACCAAAATAAATGTCAAATTTCACAAAAGACGCTTGACCGAAGATCAAGACTTGTTTGTTAGGGAAGGGGACTTTGTTAGATACGGAGAAATCTTTTACGAAATTGTAAAACTTAATGAACCTAAGCTCCTCTTCGGGCAGCCCGAATCTAGGTTCGAGATACAAGCAGATTGCATAAGAGCAAGGGATGGATTATTTAATGCCGATTAAACATGAACCATTTGAACCGTCGTCTATAGAATCTATAGATACAGCGATGTTTAAATATATTGATGAAGAATTGAATCTTCACGCCAACACCAACAATGGCTATAATAAAGCTAAGGTTCTTTGGTTAGGTGCGGAAAGGGCGTTTCAAATCAAAAACAATAAAGAACTAAGAGACTCTGCTGGTAAATTGATACTACCTCTTATAGTGGTAAGCAGGGATTCAATCTCTAAAGATCCTGCTTTTAAAGGCGCCTTTCAAGCTAACGTGTTTGAACACCCAGATTACAAAGGTGGAGCCATAACTATCTCAAGAAGGATCAAACAAGATAAAACAAGAAACTTTGCCAACACAAAAAGAAACAGAGGGTCAAAGAATGGAGATGAGACAGGCAGAGTTACAAGTTCTAACATTGTTTACCAAGAGATTATCATGCCTGCACCGGTTTATGTAGCTGTGATGTATACTATTACCCTTAGAACTGAATATCAACAGCAAATGAACTCACTTTCTCAGCCTTTTATGACAAAAACCGGCAATATCAACAGTTTTATGCTTAAAAACGACAATTATCGCTATGAAGCCTTCATCCAGCCGGATTTTAGTGAAAGTAAAAATCTGGATAACCTAGGAGAGGAAGAAAGGATGTTCGAGACAAAGGTCCAGATTAGAGTACAAGGATATTTGGTCGGAGAGGGAGACAACAGAGAAAAGCCAAAGGTAACAATCAGAGAAAATCGAACAAAAGTAAGAATTTCTAGAGAAAGAGTTATTATTGGAGACAAAATTCCTTGGAAGGATAAAGACAGCGATTACAGAGATTAGTGTCATTAGCGTTATAAGATACTATTTACTTTGAGAAAGATTATAAGGAGATTTTTTTAATGCCTAGAAAATTTGATTTTGTATCGCCCGGTATTTCTGTTGAAGAGATTGACGAGAGTATTATTGAGGCGCCAGTAACTGATGACGGTTTATTAATTATTGGAAGAGCAAAGGCTGGACCAGCCATGCAACCCACCAAGATTAAAAGTTTAAGAGACTTTGTTGCTGTTTTTGGCGACCCGATTAGTGGTAAAGGAACCGCTAACAATGATGTTTGGAGAGACGGAAATAACCAATCTGCGACATACGGAGCCTATGCAGCCCAAGCGTGGCTAGCATCAGAAACTTCACCAGTTACCTTTGTAAGGTTGCTTGGTCAAGATGCAGATAACCAAGCCAGCGGATATATTAAGGCTGGTTGGAATCTGGATGGTGCCAATTTAACTGCCGATACCGGTACACATGCAACAAACGTTACCGCATACGGGTTATTTATTATGCCCTCAGCATCAGCCACAGTAAACGTAACTGGAACATTGGCTGCTGTTATTTATGCAACTGGTGCTGCTGTTACTCTTAGTGGTACAATGGCTGGCGGTCTAAAAAACACCATCAATTCCTCTGCCACTACATCCTCCGCTGGATGTATGATCGAGTCTATTTCAACAGGTGGCAAAGGAAATACCTTTACACTTGAAATTAGAGATTCATACACCGAGTCTAGCGTTGTTGAGAAGCACGTATTTCATCTTGATCCTGATCAAAAAGATAATTATATTAGAAATGTATTGAACACTAACCCTCTTAAGACTTTTGCTACGAACTACGGCTCTGCAAATGCAAAGAAATACTTTTTAGGTGAAACTTATGAAGAGGCAGTTCAGGCATTAGTTTCTGGCTCTACTGCTGGGGCTCAATACGGTGTAATCCTTCCATTGGTTAGTGGCTCTTCTAACATGGTAACACACCAAGCAGCAGCCACACCAGCCAAGTCTGGTTGGATTATTAACCGAGACCCAACACCACAATTGAATTCATCAGCTTTCGATGCCTCTCAATTAAAGAAGCTTTTCCGCGTGGTTTCTCTCCATGATGGAGAATGGTTCCAAGCGAATTATTATGTTACTATCGAAGATCTTAAGCTCGGTACTGTTACCAATCCCAATTCCTCTTTCACTCTTAGTGTTAGAAAGACTGGGCAAAATGGAGAACTTGTAGAGCAATTTTCAAATTGTAACTTAGACGAATCTTCTGATAGTTTTGTCGGAAAGAAAATTGGAGATATGAGTCAAACTTGGAATACTACCAACATGGTATTTGATATTTCTGGTGATTACATGAACCAATCTGACTATATTAGAATTGAAATGGGTGATGACTGGAAGTCTGGAATCGATGATTCATACATGCTTCCATGGGGCTTCTTTGGACCAGTTAGACCTAAAGGGTTTACTATGTTAGAAGGCTCCACCGGAGTACAGGCTCTTCCTGCTGCCGGAGTAGATCCAGTAGATGCTGGTGTTGTTGCCACAGGGCAAGTCGTATACACCAGTGATCACCCAGATGCTGGTGCCCTATTGATTTTCAACCATCCTGACGGAATTGTATATGAAATTGAATCATATGCTGGCGGTGGCCACTATTCGGCATGGGTCGCAAACGGGCTAAAAATGAAATGGAGAATCGACAACACGGTCGCCACAGACCATGGAACATACGCAGCCCAAGTTGCGGTGGCTCTTAATGCTTTGGAAGGGTATACTGCTGGAAACTCTACTGCAACCGTAACAGTTACTGCTGTTGGCCCCGGTGCTCATTATACTTGGACATGGTCAGAATCTGGTGACGATACGAACAGGCAGGCACCCGGAGTGATTACTGCTGGTACTGACACATCAAACTTGGCCCATGTATATGTTAAAGGTAATAACAACGTTATTCATTCTGGTGGCGATGCAGCACAATTTGCAAAGATGCCAACCATAATGTCAGCATCGATTCACTTCCCAAGGCTAAAGCTTACTGAAGAAAACACCAATAAGGCGTCAGCAAATTATAAAAACACTGACATGTTTGGTGTAAGGCACAAATTTGCTTCTAAGAATGAAAAGGGTGTTGCACCTAAGAGAGATTATCTTGATCTTACAAGATTTCAAGGTGGCTCTATGGACGTCCACACAACAGCAAATGCTACAGAATATAGTTTTGTATTCTCAATGGACGAAATAGCTAGAGACGCAAACGGTCTATACTATTGGGCTTCTGGCTCTCACACAATCGCTATTGGCACTCAAACACGAGCAGTCACAGCAGGGTCCGGATCTCAACAACTAATCGATGACAAGGTTCGTCAATTTGCTGTACCAATGTTTGGTGGATTTGACGGAGTTGATATCACGAAAGCTGATCCATTCTCAAGCGCTGTTGCCCTTGCATCTAAAGCAGAATCAACATCTTATGCTTTTAATAGTGTATCAAGAGCAATTGATATGTGTAACACCGCAGAATCAGTTAAATATGATGTGATCTCAATACCGGGCTTAACTAACGAAAGCTTGACTAACGATCTAATCAGAATGGTTGAAGAACGCGCTGATGCTTTGGCGATCATCGATCTTGATGATGGTTATCTTGAGACATATGAGAACAATGGAACAAGAACTGGTGGTACTCTCGCTTCAGTTAAATCTAATGCTGACAGTAGAGATTATAATACAAGTTATGCTGCTACATACTTCCCAAGAGTAAGAATGAGAGATTCTCTTTCTGGAAATGGCGATATGGTTATCGCTCCTGCTTCTGTAGCCGCGATTGGAGCCTTGGCATTCTCAGACTCAGATACTGGTGCTCCATGGTTCGCCCCTGCTGGTTTCAACAGAGGTGGATTGTCGCAACTTGGTGGAAGTGAAGGTCCAAAAGTTATTGGAGCGTTTAAGCAGCTTTCAAAATCTAACCGAGACGAACTTTACCAAAGAAACATTAACCCTGTTGCTCGATTCCCTGCAATTGGTGAGACCGTTATTTTCGGTCAAAAAACTCTTCAACAAACCAAATCTGCACTTGATAGAATTAACGTTCGCAGATTGATGATCTTCCTTAAGAAGAGAGTCGGAAGAGTAGCTGAAACTGTATTGTTTGACCAAAATGTTCAAGCAACATGGTCACGCTTCAAAGCTGGTGCTGACTTGATCCTTAGAGACGCTCAGTCCAGATTGGGAATTACAGAATATCAGCTTGTTTTGGATGAAACAACCACAACAGCAGATTTGGTTGATCAAAACATTTTGTATGCTAAAGTGTTTATCAAGCCTGCTAGGGCAATCGAATTCATCGCTATCGACTTTATTGTAACGAGAAGCGGAATTGAATTTTAGTAACAGCCAACTAATTATATAAGATTTATAGGAGTATTATAAAATGGCATTTTGGAGTAGCGCAAACGTAGAACCAAAGAGAAATTATAGATGGAAGGTCATCTTAGATGGTTTCGGTGGAAACAACATTCTTTGGTGGGCAAAGACCGTAACGGTTCCATCATATGATGTTTCCGAAGTCGAACACAATTTTTTTGATAATAAATATTATTATCCCGGACGTGTAAGTTGGTCAGAGGTCACTTTGACTCTTGTTGATCCTATCTCACCGGATGCTGTTCAGTTGACAAACAAATTGTTAATTGATTCAGGTTATAATATTCCCGCTAGTCCTACCTCAGCAAATCAAAAGGCTACGATATCTAAGGCTAAAGCCACTAATGCTGGTTTTAAGAATTTATCGATTCATGTTGTAAACGCTGATGGCGCTGATTTGGAAGTGTGGACTCTTAACAATCCGTTTATTAAGTCTGCTAAATTCGGAGATTTAGATTACTCAAATGACGATCTTAGAACTGTAGAAATGTCAATCCGTTATGACTGGGCGACTTGTGAAATCATGCACACAGCCACTTCGACTAAACAGTTTATCCGCAGCTAGACTGCTCAGGAGTTTAAATGACCTTTTGGAGTGCTTCCGATTTAGAACCAACACGAAAACATCGCTTCAGGGTTGAACTTGGCGGTGTCGTCTTGTGGTGGGCAAAATCAGTTACCAAACCAAGCTTTGATATCTCCACGAACAGATACACTGCTATTAATCACTCAATTGAGTATCCGGGAATACTTACTTGGAATGATGTAACTCTCACGATTGTTGATGTTGGCAAAAAAACTAAAGAATTGTATGATAAACTCGAAGATATGGGGTATAGTGCCCCCGGCTCGACAACAGACGGATTTGGCGGAATCAAAAAAGGCGATAAAAGCGATTTAAAGATTTATCAAATGGATGCTAGCGGAAAAACTATTGAAGAGTGGATTTTAAACAATGTTACAATAAAGACTGTTAATTTTGGAGATCTCAGCTACAGTGATGATGAACTGGTTGAGATGTCAATGACTATTGCCTATGATTGGGCAGAATTTAAATAATTTAAAAGAGGTGAAAATTGTCAAGAAATAATATGGATAGAACTGGGGCGCCACCTGCCGATGCCCCAATAATACAACAGGCAGAAAGTGGCTTCAACCCCTTGAGCTTTGTAGCTCCAACGGAAATGGTTGATTTACCATCAAAGGGAAAGGGATACCCTGCAAACCACCCACTGCACAACAAAGAAACAGTGGAAATCAAGTTTATGACCGCTAAGGAAGAAGATATTTTAGCATCTCAGAGTTTGATTAAGAAGGGTATTGTTATCGAGCGATTTATTGAAAGCATTTTGCTTGATAAGAATATTAAGCCGAAAGATATGCTTACTGGTGATCGAAATGCTGTTATCATCGCTGCTCGTATCTCTGGATACGGCTCTGATTACGAGACAAAGGTAAATTGCCCCTCTTGTCAGAAAAGCAGTAAGTTTGAATTTGACTTAAACGATCAAAAAATACATCAAACGGAGGTTAGCGAAGATCTAAACCTGACCCATACTGAAGATGGATTATTTCAAACCTTAATGCCCTTTTCAAAGTTTAAAATTAAATTTAAACTCCTTAAGGGAGAAGACGAAATGTATCTTGCTAAACTTATGAATAATAAGAGAAAAGGCAAACTACAAGAATCCGTTCTCACTGATCAAATGAAACGACTGATCGTTGAGATTGAAGGTCACTCAGACCGCAACATCGTTAACAAGTATGTTGACAATATGCCAACATTAGACTCAAGGCACTTGAGAGTTTGTTATAAACTCGCCAACCCTGACGTCAAGGTTGCGAATCAGTTCACATGTCCTTCGTGTGGTTTCGAAGAAGGAATGGAGGTTCCGTTTGGCGCGGATTTTTTTTGGCCTGACCGATAAATACCAAAAATCCGTTTACGAACAATTCTTTATTTTAAAGCACTTCGGTGGCTGGTCATTCATTGAGATGTATAACCTCCCGATTGGACTAAGAAACTGGTTCACAGAAAGGCTACAGAAGCACTTTAAGGAAGAAAAGGAACAGATGGACAAATCAATGAAGAAAAGATAAGAGTGCCCTCGAATGAGGGCATTTTTTTATTTAAACTATTTATGTTTGATAGAGGGATTATATAATGGCAATATCTGCTGCGGAACTGCTAAAAGCAATAGAAGAATTAAAAATAAACGACCCCAGTGGTTATAAAAAGCTCCAAAAAGCTTTTGGGGGTGATTCGTCAAATGTATTAAATACGGCAGGCCTTGACTCCAAACAGGCCCAGCAAATGATAAAAGATGCTATGGCGTTGGCTGACCAAGAAGAGAGATTAGCAAGACTTTATAACGATTCAGCAGCCGCGAGAAAAGCAGCCCATGGTAAATATATGGCCTATAGCAAATTAGAAGAAGAAGCTTACCAAGATAACGAGGGAAATATCAAGCGAATCTCAGAACAATTGGGAATGAGCGCAGACGCAGCAAGAAAACTTGGGGGCGAACAAAAGAAAGCGGCTACGATAAGAGCCCTTGCAGCCGAAAGAGGTATTGAGATTACAGAGCAAGAGCTTGATAGAATGAAAGCCCTGTCAGATCAATACAGGACCCTTGGGCCACTACACGAGAAAGGACTGGCAGCAGGTAAAAAGCACTTTGGTGCCCTTGGAAGAATGATGGGAGTATCCACAAACGGATACGCAAATTCCATTTTTGGAAAAATGGCAGAAATAGGGGCGATCGCTTCTACTCCGAAAGGAATGCAGGGTCTGGTTGAAGCATTTAGAGCAACGATTAATGTCGCAAACGCAGCCGCTGCCATATTCTCCAAAATGATTTCCAATACGACGCTGTTTTTTACTGAAATAGATAATGCTGCATCAAGCTTGGCAGCGTACACAGGTAACGGAGATCGAGCAACAGAAAGCATAGGTAGACTTTCCGCTGCAAACAGGATAAACGGAATCTCAACAGCCCAAGTGGGAAAAGCCATCCAAGGCTTGACTGATAACTTTGGCGGCTTCATGACGATGGGTGCGAAGACCAAAGAAGTCATGGTTAACTCAGCCGCCCAGTTGGCTAAAATAGGTGTTTCTGCACAAGATTCAGGACAGTTGATGAACTTTTTCGCAAAAGGTATGGGCCACTCTGCTGAAAAGTCAGCCCAGTTAACTAAGAACGTTGCCATGATGGGAAAACAAATGGGAATAAATGCTAGTAAGTTTGCCAAGGGCCTTAACGCCTCTTTACAAACCCTAGCAGTTTACGGAGACAAATCAGTTGAAGTTTTTTCTGGTTTAGCCGCTGCTGCTGCCGCTGCTGGTGTTGAAGTCGGAAGCCTGCTGGCATTGGCTAATAAGTTCGATACGTTTGAAGGTGCTGCTAAGTCTGTTGGTAAATTGAATGCTATTATGGGATCTCAACTAAACGCGACAGACATGCTAATGAAAACAGAAGACCAAAGAATAGAGACTTTGATCCAGACCGTTCAAGCAACGGGGATGAACTTCAAAGATATGAACAGGTTTCAACAAAAAGCAATCGCGAATGCAGCCGGAATAACAGACATGAATGAGGCAATGAAAATTTTCAGCATGAACATGGGTGACTACAAAAACTTCTCCAAAGCGCAATCTTTAGCCCAAGACCAACAAGAAGAATTAAATAAAAGAATGCAGGACGCTACTCCTATTTTGTTGAAGATAAAGATGATGTTTGCCGAACTAGTAATTGCTATTGAACCACTTGTCGATAAAATATCAGAAGGAGTAACAGCAGTTCATAAGTTTATTACTGAAAACAAAGTATTGGTCCTAAACACAGTAAAATTTATCGGGATCTTTGCTGGGCTATTCTTGGCATTTAAAACTTTCACGTTTTTGGCTGGTATTCTATCCGCTGGGGCACTACCAGCGCTGGCAGCAGGGATGTTTGGACTAGCACCAGCAAGTGCAGCCGCAGCCGGTGGAATCACAACTGTAGCAACCGGTGTTGCGGGCGCTATGGGTATTTTAGCGACTGGTGTCGCTACTGCTGGCGCCGGGATGATGGCTGCTCTACCTGCTACTGGTTTGTTTGTACTTGTAATGGGAGCATTGGGCTTAGCGTCTTTAGCAGTTGGTATGGGTATTGCGCTAGCAGCAGGGAGCATAGCGGCGCTTGTTGGCGTGTTGATATACGCGGTAACGTCTGGTGCAATTGGGTCGATTTTAGAGGGTATGGTTGCCCTACAAACAACTGCTATGGTCTTGGGTGTATTTGGGAGTCTAGCCGCTCTTGGAATCGGGGCCATGGCTTTGGCTATGGGTGGCTTGGCACTAGCGATGTATGCCTTGCCCTTAGAGAGACTTTCTTCTTTGGCTATATTCGCCAAAGGAATGGCAGAAATGGAAAACAACAATGTTGAGTCGTCATTCAAGGCAGCAACCACCTTTGTGGCAGACTTAAACACAAACAGCGAAAACATAAAACCAATGCTACAGAACATAGCACTAATGACAACAGGCGTTTCAGCAGAATCTGGCGCGATGGGTCTTTTAGGTGCTGCCATAATTGGTGTCGGGAAAGCGGTTGGGGATATTGCAAAAAAAGACCAGAAAGAAATGCTGATAAAGCTAGACGGTGAGGCGACTACCAAACTCATGCGTGGAGAGGCTGTAAAAGTAGCAGTAGGAACTGGTTATTAAAAAGAGGATAGAGAATGTCATACGGTGATTTTTTAAATAGTAAGAGCCAAAAATTAAAAATAGAAAGTGCTATAACGGATATTGAAGTGCATTTTAAGGCATTCTTAAATGATCTTTCCCAAACATTTCAATCGAATTGGCAGACCGAAGATGTGTACGGTCGTAATGACCCCATCGCTACATTCGCCTCTACAAAGAGAACTATAAGTTTATCTTGGGATGTACCGTCCAAAGACGCCAGTGAGGCTAAAGATAACCTTGAGAGTTGTAACAAGTTAATTGCGATGGCTTATCCGGCCTATACTCCTTCTGGGGTAACAGGTATAGGAATTATTGCTAAAAACCCACTAGTTAAAGTAAAATTTGGTAACCTTGTTTGTGATTCGGGCGGTGACCCTTTACTTGGGTGGATGGATTCTATAAATTGGAAACCTGCGTTGGATATGGGGATGTTTAATCCATCAGCAGGGAAATTCTATCCAAAAGTTATTTCGCTTTCATTTAACCTCAATGTGCTGCATCAAGAATCCCTTGGACAAGAGAAGAAGGCCACCGCAAAGTTCCCATTTAAAATTTAGGAGATAATGATGTCAAGGTATATAAGTAGAATGACAGCAATTAATGATTACGAGCAATATGACGATATACTCGATGAGCGAGGCGTTAAGAATATAGAACAATATAGAACTCCCGTGTTGAAGTATTTCGATGATGACAACATGAGAGAAGTTGATTATATAAATTATGTCTGGAAGGGTGGCGATACGTTTTGGAGATTAGCTAAAAAATACCTAAATAGCCCTAAAAATTGGTGGGTTATAGCATCTTTTAATAGAAAACCAACGGAGGCTCATGTCGAGGCCGGAGAGGTGATAAAAATTCCTCTTTCTCTTGCACAAGCACTACAGGTGATTGAATAATGGCTTCCGAAGTATATAAGCATTGGCTGAAATGGTCAAAAGATAAAAATAATGCTCAAATAAAATTGTTTACAAATAGATACGGGGCTCGGTTAAATTCAATGGATAATTTTCCGGTTGAAGTTTACGCTGATACTTTATCCTCGTACGCGAAGGAAAAAGGTTGGGATCTCGGTCTTATATCCTCAACGAAAGATACAGAAATGCCACCAATGTCAGTTGAAGATTACAAGTGGGCAACAAAGCAAGCATTTAACCCTGACAATAAATTATACACAACGGCTGGCCATTGGCATCGAATTTTAAGATTTCAATGGTATAGACTGTGGTCTTTAAAGACAAGTGAATTCAAACAAGAGCATCTTAATTGGTTTTTATTATGGTTTAAATATCCACAAGAAGTAATCCTTGCAAACGGAAAAAAACTTGGAAAAGGAAACGGATTAGCTCATAAAGACACCCAAATTGGCAACAGGGAACTACAAGCCAAATATCTTGACCTTGTTATCACAAAGGGAGATACAGGAATTACCAAGTTTATTGGTAAATTGTCCCCATTGCAATTTCAAAAAGATATAAAAACTCAAGTTGAGACCAAACTCAAATCAGGTGTTGAGATTGTGGCACCAGCATTAATTATGGGCCCCAAGGAACTCTTCACACCCCCAACATATAAGACGAAAGAGAGTGCTTACTCTTTACAAACAATAAATACTCAATTTAGCAGTAAAGCAAGATCTTGGTTTAACGAGTATTCCCAAAAGGTCAAAAGCGCTTTTGCTTCAAGATTCTCACTGAACACCAATTTTGAAAGTGTTGTCGACCAAAGAGTCAACGCTATGAAACCAAATGATATTACTATAAGGAAGTGGGCTACTAAACCCGAACCCAAGCCAGCGGTTATACCATCAAGATTCAAAGCGGCTATTACTGCTGGTCTTGCGACCAAGCCCGGCCTTGCAGCGTTTTTTGTAGAAGAGCAGGCTGGCGGTGATACTTCAAAATTTAAGTTTACATGGAAAGTACAAGAAGGACTAAAGGGCGTAACTGATTTGAGGGATTTACCTGAAACAAAAGGTATTTCAAAGGATTTATTTGATGGAATCGAACTGGAAATCAACGGAAAATACTTAAAATTCTTGGACACTTTAGACTGGGGTACATTATTAAATAAAGAAAAGCTGGCCAAAGGAGAACAACTAGATTACGGTGGCGACACCCAAATGCAGAAGTATACTGGTATGATTGAGGCTGCTGCTGACATTGTGGCAAAGTTATACGCTTCAGCCCGACAAAGGGTGTTATTAGAAGAATTCATAAAGGATCTTAGTACAGACGCCACCGCAGCAGAAAAAGCAGCCAAAGCAAAAGACCCAAATGCCTCTTTGACAGCAGAGCAGATAAGTGCCCTTGGGGCGGCTTCAATGACGGACGCTCAAGCGGCTTCAGACAAAAGACTCGCAGATGGAATAGCATCCGCCTCAAAAGCAAGTAACAGAGTTAACGAGATGCCCCCCGAAGCAGATAAGTTAACTGAAGACGAAATAAACGAGAAAAGAAAGTATGTTAAACAATGTGCTTTAATCTTAAACTTCTCTGATTTAAAAATGAAATATGAAGAAAAGAGGCTTGATGACCGTAAGGCAAAACGAGGAGCACACAAAACTGCTTGGTTTGACAATAGGTTCATTATGGTTGACACTAACAAATTACGTAGAAGGGATATCTTGAATCAATTATTTGTTCCAAAGATGGAAGATATTGAGCCGTTTATGAAATTGACACCTGATTTAGTTTCCGCTCTTACTCCGAAGATAAGGTTGTTTAAAATTTGGAATCAGGGTTGTGACCTTTATCAGCAAGAAATAGCTTTTCCCAACTTCGAAGACCCAAGCAGAATAAGCGCCCTTCGTAACCTAAAAGCCGGAATTGATCGGGGTAACGGTAGTGGTATAAAAAGTTTGAATTGGACCTACGAAGGAACAAACCCAGCGGAAGCAAGATCTGCAATAGGCATGGAATTGACATTGTTTTTTCAAAGTTTCGAAGAAATAATAAAAAAACGCGACAACGGCTCATCGGAATATAGATATGTTGATTTGCTGCTTCATCCGGAGAACACAAAAACAAAAACTAAAAAAGATCAAGGATCTTTCAACCCCTACGCACAACAGAACTCTGAAAACTACAGAGTAAGAGTAGATGTAGGCTGGCAGAACATAACAGGTAAAGTAAGAGAACTCTTTAACAGGAGAGGTGATTTAGGAATAACGGCTGATAATGTTAACGATGCAATCAACAGAATAAACAAAAGCTTTTATTTAACATTGGTTGACCACGAGATGGACATAAAAGAGAATGGAAATATCGAAATAAAAGCCAGTTATCGCGCCTATACTGAAACTGCACTACAAGATAAACATATAGATGCTCTAGCGTCTCCAATGATAATTGGACACAGGGCCCAATTCGGAGCAGAACTACAAAAACTAATTAACGATGGCGATTGTAGCGTCGACCAATATAAAGAACTAAGAGCAACATATGCTGCCATCGATGACGAATTTAGAATCGCCGCTTATCGCTCAATCATGAAAAGAATGATGATGAGAGGGCATGTTCATTTTTGTAAAATAAATAGAAATCAAATAGGCGGTGGTTTTAAATTAAAAGGCGGAAAAGTCTTTGAAGGCGCTCCAAAGCTGGAATGGCCCAACAACAAGGGTACATACGGAGACGCTAAACTTAAAGACCACACCAGTGGCAAATCGAAAACACCACCTCCGAAAAAAGAGGCCGTAGAAAAAGTAGAAAGTGCTGAAAAGGTCAAAAAGGCTGCTGACGCTGCAAAAAAGACACTAACAAAACCAGAAGAGAAAGATCTGAAGTCTACAAGGACATTCGAGCAATTACCATCTTTAAAAGACGCGGAAGACACAGTGAGCTTTTTCTTCTTAGGAGATCTGATTCACACAGTGTTGGACGCGATGCACTATCCTAAAAATAGAGTTACTGACAAAGTAGACCCACAAGCATTTGAAAACTTTGATTCTAAAAGCAACCAAGAAGTAGGTGAAAGAATATGTCATTTAAAAAATATAAACATTCTTTTGCCAAGCTTCGATTACATAGAAAAAAAACCGAAAGCACGAAGTGCTGTAATTCCTATGAATGTTGCTGAGATCCCTGTTGCTGTTGATTATTTTCTTGAGTTTATGACACAACAAGTAATCAAAGGAGAAAGAAAGTCATACCCTGTCATGGATATGATAAGAGATCTAACAAGAAACCTTGTAGTAGATGTTCTTAGCGAAAAGTGTCATGACCTTAAGGACGTTAAAAAAACTGACTTCTCACATACTGCGTTTGTAGGGTCTGGCAATAACGGCGGAGACCCGTTAAGAAGTTTGAGGAGTGGTAAAGATGGTATTATTTATACCGATAAGCATTTCAAAAAAGGTGGCGGATTACCGATTAAGGCAGTAGAGTCCAATATGCATTCTAAAGATTTCCAGCAGTATCTTGTTTTATACCCCAAGCAAGGGACCGACAAATACAACGGTTCAGGTAATCTAAAAGAAGATGCAAAAGCGGGAGTATATCATTACGAGATTGGAGCGAGAGCAGGTCTTCTAAAAAAGATAAAGTTTACCAAAACAGATATGGTATATTTGAGGGAATCTAGGTTTATCGAGCAAGGTAATGACGGTTTACTACAACTGGGAGCAGTGTATCAAGCTAGCATTGATATGATCGGTAACACGTTGTATTTTCCCGGAATGAATCTGTGGATAGAGCCAACCTCTCTTGGGACAGGCCACGAAATGGACCCACGAAGACCCGGCTCGGCAGCAAACAAACTCGGATTTGGCGGCTACCATCAAATAATCAGAGTTTCTTGCGAAATCACTCCGGGCAAGTTTTCCACAAATGTTAAAGCATTATTTACATATAGCGGTGATGGTGGCAAAGGCTATAGTGGTAAAAAGAAGCCGGCTGTGAAACCAAAGGTTAAAGAGCCAGATAAAAGCGCTAAGAGTGGTGCTAGCAAGTTAGGCACAAAGCCTAGCGGAGAAAAACAAACAAGTGCAGAAAAAACGTATTGCAACGTATTTATAAACCACAGACAACAACAATTACAAGGGCTATTTGCAGAGCAGTCAGCAGGCCTAAAAACGATTGGTTTGTCTGGGCCTGCACCTACTGTTGTTAATTTCGGAGGCGCAGTAGGCGCCAGCGCTGGGGTGCCGTCTGTATCTGAAACGGCCTCAAAGGCCGCTAAAGAAAAATTACCTAACGAGAATATGGAAAAGGACTCCAAGAAAGTAGATCCCGAAAAAGAATCTCCGTGGGGATGGGTTGCTGAGTCTGCGGAGCACGGTAGATGGGTCAAGATTGGTTGGAGATCGGGGGGTATGACATATGATGAACAAGGGAATCCATTAGAGATAGTGAATCCGGCGCCACCATTTGCTGAAGCGTCCCGTCCTGATGCCTTTGATACGAGCGACGAAGAATCAGATAAAGATGCTATTAAGAGATTAGAGGAAGAAACTAAGGAACCAGAGTCATCTGGTATTTCGCTGACGTTTTCGCAGGAACCGGGTAGGGGTCTTTTTGACACATGGAGTAGCGACGAATAGTTATGGTATGGAGGTACAATTTCAATGGCTAGCAAATTTAAAGGAAGAAACTCAATAAAATCGAGTATAAAGTTATATTATGAAAGAAGCAACTTTCACCTTAATGCATATAACGATTTTGAAATATCTAACAGTTTAAGAGATTTAACTTTTGGAGAATTCCAAATGTATGGCAGGGTTGATACAAATATGTTACCAGTCGTACCTAAAGAGGATTTTTTAGTAAGTGTATCAGCACCACAGGCACAAGAGGAGGCAGTAAGGGTATTTGACTTTGTCCTTGAGGCCTTTCAAAATGTCCAAAGTGCTTTTAGAAACGCATGCTTACTTAACAAAGTACCCCAAGACGATCCGTACTTATCGGTAATCAACGCTGTAAAGGGCTATGAAAGCCCAGTGGATTTGTATTCCCAATATATGGAAGACATGCTAAAGGTCTACGCAGAAACATATATTGTTGCTCAAAACCGAAGAGCAAATATTATTACAATTAATGACTACATGAGTGAACTTGTAAATTATTTGAAAGTTTTAACATCTACGCTTCCTCTTACATTCTCATCTTGGCAAAAGACAAATAAATCATCGATTTTCACTTCTGGGTTGGCCATAAGTATTGCTGATCTGAGTATAGACAATGACACTGTTAAGGATGTTAATTTTTTATCTAATCCGGCATTCCAATATTACCTAAACGTCTGTAAACAAAACGGATTTAATGTATCTAAAAATTCTCCATGGGTCATATTCGCTGATATAGATTCACAAGTTATGAAACAAAACCATTTGGCCCAGAGGCTTATAACTTCACCAGCTTCCTTATTCGCTAATAGATTTGATGACGCATATACACTAGATATACAGTTATTAGAAGAGGTGATTACAAGAAACTATAATAAATTTGTATTGTTTTATCCTATAGAGAAAAAATATAGTACATGTAATAATAATAAATTAATATATAATATAATAAATAGAAATAATATTAATAGTATAACAGAATCTGTTAAACAGTCAAGGATAATAAGTATTTATGCAAATATGAAAAATATTGAAGAAAATTACATATTTAGAAAAGCTGATCTCAATATTTTAATAAAAAATGCAAATAACTTTGCTATAAGATTTGACATTCAGAGAGCAATGGGATATATTAACGAAAGATTCCGTCAGACTTTCAAATCCAAGAACGGCGGAATCAACTCGATCATCAGATCAAATAAAAATTATGAAAATAGACGTGGAGGGTAGATGAACTTTCAAATTCTTGATGATAAAGTAGAATGCTTTGGAGTATATAGCAATGGAAAATTTACATATGATAGAATACCTGATAACGTCACAGGAACTTGGCAATGGGATAAGCGGTTTGGTAATCGCGATATTCGTTATGCTAGCATTTATTCTGGTGGTGAATCCATTTCTAAAGCGGCTCCAGAGCATCTCCGATCAAGATTCGAAAAAAGAGAATCCAAAATCCGATCCTTCATCAACTCAGCATTGAATGCGAAAATAAAACTTAGTGAGCTTTGTTTATTTGAAGTTATACCAGAGCAGCATTTAATGCATTATTGTGAAATCAAAAATGAAATATGCGAATGGATCTTTAAAAACAAACAGCAGCCTCAAAATCACGGCTTTATGGTTGACCTACACCAGATGGCTAACGATATATCTCGTAACCCTATCTTGGTCGATCAAAATACCCTCAGAAAGGCATCCAAAACTGACCTGAAGGCAAAGGCGCTGCTTAATTCACTAGGTGGCGAAAACAAGCCTATTTGCTACGATGTTTGGGGATCTAAGACAGGCAGGTTGACCACAAAACAGGGATCTTTCCCGATAATGAACCTGAAAAAAGAAATTGCAAATTGTGTTGTTCCAAAAAATGATGTTTTTGTTCAATTCGACCTTAATGGTGCGGAGATTCGCACCTTTATTTCTCTATCTACAGGCACTCATCCCCCTGTAGATATCCACACATGGAATATGGAGAATGTACTTGAGAACGTAACGGAACGAAGCAAGGCAAAGAAGAAGTTTCTCGCTTGGTTCTATAACCCACACTCTGATGTTGTCCAGTCGGAACATTATGACCGCAACCTTTTGTTAAATAAATATTATAATGGTAGCGTGGTTTCAACTCCTTTTGGTAGAGAAATAGAGGCTGACGACTTCCATGCTTTGAACTACCTGCTGCAATCGTCATCGTCAGATAATTGTATGACTCAATGCATTAAGATAAATAAGTTCCTGACTAACAATAAGTCTTTTGTTCATTCGGTTGTGCATGATTCGATTACAATTGATCTGGATTTTACAGATCGAAATCTGCTACCACAAATCCAAGAGTTGTTTGAAGACACGCAATTGGGCTGGTTTAAGTCCTCTGTACAAGTTGGGCACAATCTTCGCGATTTAAGGGAGATATCATGGTCTTAATAGGATTAGGAACAGCAGGAACTGGTATTGTCAACAGTTTTTCCAGCATTCATAAAAAGATATGCATAACCGAATCTGATTTTCCATCTAAGTGTAAGAAGGAAGAGGACTTTGAAGAACACTGTCCAAAGTTTAAAAAGAAACTGTCCTTTAAAGAGGACGAGTGTTGGTTTGTAGTTTGTGGCGGTAGTAGATGTTCATCTGCATCTCTTGCACTTTTGGAGACCATTAAGCATAAAAAGATAAATATTATTTATATATGCCCGGACCCTAACTTATCTGGTCCTACAATAATGAGAAGGCACAAAGTAGTGTACAATGTACTACAGGAGTATACAAGATCTGGCCTTTTCAGTACCATGTGTTTGGTTTCAAATCGAGAAACATTGAAATCTATAGGCGACCAGTCAATAATGGATATGTATTCTAGCCTTAATACGATTATATCAAATACCATTGAAACTATAGAATGGTTTAAATCGGAAGAGTCAGTTATGGGCTCACTACATGAAACAAAATTAATTTCAAAAATTTACACAGTTTCAATCGGCAACTTCAGCGAAGACGAAGAAAACTTACTATTTTTACTTGACAATACCACAGAAACGTGGTATATTTATAGTGTAAGTAAGGAAAATCTAGAAAAAAATAAAAATCTGATTCCAATTATAAGAAACCGAGTTATTGCTGACGAAGAAAAGAATATTAATTCTTCTTTTGTAATTTATTCGTCTCAACATAAACAATCATATTTTTATTCAATTAAATTCACGCATTATATACAATCTATGGAGGAAAAATAATTGAAAAAAAACTTGACAATTTTTCTCAATAGGTTATATTAGAAGAGAACAACAAAAAGAGATAAACTTTGTATTGCATTTGGTCTTTGATGATATACTTTAATCACACAATATCACACTCTATCTTATCAAGAAAGCAAAAATCTCGCACCCACTCATAAACAATACACTGGAGGTAACATGAGTACATTTACACAATACACCGGAACATTCGTAAAGCGTAACGGAAACCGTCGAACAATGAGTTTTATCAAGATCACTGATCTTCCAAAAACTATGGTAACTTCGACAAAGGATCGTTATCCAAAAAGTAATGGTGAAATTGAAGTTGTATATGACACGGAAAGGAATGGTTTCCGTACATTCAACCATGGGACTGTCGTAGGGACCGTTTCATCACAATCTGTCAATCGTTCATTTGACAATCAATAACCAATAGGTTATATTTAATCATGGCGGAGGGGATTTCCCCTCCGACCTTAGTCTTTATAGACAAAAAACTTAGCTAACAAAAGGAAAAAATATCATGGCTTTAAATATAGAACAAATGAGAGCAAAGCTCGAAGCGTCACGTAACGGTGGCAAAAAACAAGATAACACTAAATGGCGCCCTTCTGAGGGTGATCAAACTGTTCGCATCATCCCTACTGATGATGGCGACCCTTTTAAGGAATTTCATTTCCATTATAATGTTGGAAGGAATCCCGGCATTCTTTGCCCCAAGCGTAATCATGGGGAAGACTGTCCAATATGCGATTTCGCCTCAAAATTGTGGCGACAAGGTGTCGAAGGTAACGACGATACCGCTAAAAGAGAAGCAAAGAAATTATTTGCTCGAAAGCGCTATTACTCACCGATTATTGTTAGAGGTGAGGAAAGCAAAGGCGTAAGAGTGTGGGCTTATGGTAAAATGGCTTATGAGACTCTACTTTCTTACGTTTTAGATCCGGATTATGGCGACATTACTCATGCCGAAACAGGTACTGATATTGTACTTAACTACGCCATCCCCGGAACTCCGGGATCTTTTCCCAAGACCACGCTTAAGCCTCGTCGACGGCCATCAGTGTTGTGTGATGAAGACGTAGCTGATTGTGATGAATTATTAAGTTCTGTACCTGAGATGGAGACTCTCTTCCAACGACATTCTACCTCCGAAGTTCAATCGTTGTTGGATGAATACCTATCCTCCGATGAATCCTCCGAGTCTCTCTCAAGCGAAACGGGAAAATATAATAAACAAAAAACTGTCGATGATGCATTAAAATCATTTATGAACAACGATACATCAATGGTTCGATAGTGTGGTTAAGTGTTTTGCCCCTGCACTATAAATATGGGGCATTTTTTTTATTGGAGCAAATATGAATATATTATTATTAATTTTATTAATCGCTTGTGGTGATGAGGAAGACTCAGCGTCAGACACAGGTGACGAAACAACAGAGACAGAAACTGAAGCCTATATTAGGTATCACTAAAGGAGAAAACAATGGCAGCGCAAGATGATGTAAGGGAGAAATCTCAAATGAAATTGTTTGGTCTTTCTGAATTCTCAGAAACGAATCGGAGCAACAAGTACGAACCAGATGCTAAGAAAATGGTAAATGGTAAGCTGGTTACAATTGAATTAAAAACAAAACCAGAAAAACAACTTAAGTTAAATAAGAAAACTGGCTTAAGAGAAATCAAGAACAAGACTGGCCTTAGCACTGCTCGTGGGTTTAACCCGCATAAAATGGAAGAGTGGAAGGCAAAAACTGATGTCTACATTTTTAGTGAATATTCGGGTACGGATTTTGATGGTTCTTGGCAAGAGCATTATGCTATGACCTATGAGGATTTAGAGCCATGGCTTATCGAAAAGGTAGCGACACCTTTTTACGAAGGCAGGCAACCAAAAAAGAACTCATTGGGATACTATGGCATGAAAGAGTATGAAAAACATATCCTTCCTTTAATTAAGGACAAATTTTCAGAGGCAGACCTAAAAAGGATAGAACACACTTTGGAAGTTGGAACATCTCTTAACGATCCAAAGATGTCTTGGACTTATATCCGGAGACACGGAACAAGAATTTATAGTCAATACGATGTTGATGACTTTTGCTTATCACGATTCTTGGATTCAAACAACAAAGAGGTGGCATAATGGGGAAGGTGATTGAAATGAGTGAACACACAGGAAAGATTAACGTTGGCGACCTAGCCAAGAAAATAAATAAAAAATTGGGCATCAATGTTGCCCACGATTTGAACGAATCCAACCCAGTTTCTGTTAAAGACTGGATTCCAACTGGATCTCGCTGGCTTGACTGTACAATTAAGCCCGGAGAATATGCTGGTATTCCTGTTGGGAAGATTACCGAACTTGCTGGCTTGTCTGGTGCTGGAAAATCATTTATGGCCGCTCAGATTGCTGGAAACGCTCAGAAGAAAGGTATGTTTGTCGTATATTTCGACGCAGAGTCAGCAATAGATGAAGAGTTTTTGGTTAAAGCTGGTTGCACTAAGGATCAGTTGTTGTACCAACAAGCAGTCTCAGTCGAAAAGACATTGGAGACAATGGAATATGTAATGGGCGAGTATAGTGGCGCAAGAGTTCTCTTTATCTGGGATTCCATTGCCGCAACTCCATCTGAGAAAGACCTTGAAGGAGATTACAACCCTCAATCTTCAATGGCGGTTAAGCCGAGAATTTTTTCGAAGGCATTTCCCAAACTTACGATTCCATTGGCAAATACTGAATCAACGTTGCTGTTGATCAACCAGTTGAAGACCAATATCACAAGTAGACCAGCGGAGGCCCTAATGGAGCCATATATAGCACCGGGAGGCAAGGCAATCGAATACTTTTCCTCTTTGCGTATATGGCTTACAAAGAGAAGAGCAAAGGCATCATTTGCACTTGATGACGATGGAGTGAGAGTTGGGTCTCACGTTAAAGCCTTCATAAAGAAATCCAGAATGGGATCAGAAGGGAGAATATGCGAGTTCAAGATAATGTGGGGAGGCCCAGAGGTCAGAATACAAGATGAAGAGTCTTGGCTAGATGTCCTTAAAGCCTCAAAACACCCCAATTTCACGCTCTCTGGGGCGTGGTACACAATGGTAGGGAAAGACGGAAAAAGTGTTAAATTTCAATCGAAACAGTGGCTTAATAAGCTAAAAGAAGAAAGTTTTAGAGAGACTGTTATTTCTCTGATGGATGAAGTCTTGATAGAAAAATATAAGTCGTAGTTTGTGTGTTTGATCATTGTGCTAACCCTCGGTTGAAATATACCGAGGGTTTTTTATTTGACAAACATATGTGTATGGGTTATATTACTTAAACATCGGAGGAAAGAATGAAAACAGAGGTTAAACCAAGTAATAGAAAGAGGGTGTTGATCATTGATGCCCTTAACATGTTTCTTAGAAGTTATACAATCATCCCAAGTATGAACCCCAAAGGTCTTCCCAACGGAGGTACAGTTGGATTTATAAAATCGTTGCAAAAACTTTGTCGTGACTTTCGTCCAAGTGAAGTTGTTATTTGTTGGGATGGACACGGAGGTTCGGAAAAAAAGAGACAACTTAATAAGGAATACAAACAAGGTAGAAGACCTGTGCGTTTCAACCGCAGAATGATTGAACTCCCAGAAGAAGATGTTTACAAAAACAGAAGAGATCAACAACTAAGACTACATGAATATCTGAATGAGATGCCTGTTGTACAGTTGCAGCTTGATTATGTTGAAGCTGACGACATCATAGCGTATGTTAACACAAGAAGTAAATATAAAGGCTGGGATAAAATAATAGTATCCTCTGATAAAGACTTTTATCAACTATGCGAGGATGATCAAACATATATATGGAGACCTATCCAGAAAGAACTTATAAATCAAAAACAATTAGTTTATAAGTTTGGAGTACACCCAGCTAATTTTGCACTGGTCAGGGCTATTGAGGGAGATTCGTCAGACAATCTCAAAGGTGTACCAAGAATAGGTATGAAAACTGTTGTTAAGTATTTTCCTTTTGTTGATAAACCACAAAAGATCTCTTGTTCCGAGATATTCACACATTGTCAAATGGAAAAAAACAAGAAATCTGTTCACAATAAGTTGCTAGAACACAAAGAACTTGTTAAGAGTAACTATACTATTATGCAGTTATACGAGCCAAATATTTCTTTACAAGGTAAACAACAGGTTGATTATACTTTATCTAATTATAAGCCCCTGTTTAGTAAGATAAACATTAGTAAAATGCTCATGGAAGATGGACAAGGATCGTTGAACTTGACTGACATGTGGGTTGCTTTTAGGAAAATTGTACAGTAGTTATAAAACATTCGGAGGATGATATGGAATTAAAACATGAAACTTTTCAAAGGTTTGGAAAGACGTTTCAAGAGAATTTGTGCCACCTGATGCTTCAGGATAGGACATTTTGTGATCAGATATGCGAGGTTCTTGACGTAGAATATTTGCAATACGAACACCTTAAGGTATTCGCGAACATGCTTATAGAGTATAGGTCAAAATACAGACAACATCCAAGTTATGAGATTATGGCGACTAACATAACCTCTGGCTTAGGATCATATACAGAGGCGTTACAGAAACAAATAAGACAATTTTATGCTAAAGTTATTAATTCTCATGAGATCGATGGGTCTGATTTTATTAAAGAACACGCTATTGATTTTTGTCGCAAACAAGTACTTAAAAAAGCGATGATACAGTCTGTTAAACTTCTCAAATCATCTTCATTCGAGGAGATTGCTACTGTTATTGAGGACGCAATGAAGCTTGGCACAAACGTTGATTTTGGGCACGATTATCATATGGATATTGATGACCGCTTCAGGCTTAAATCCAGAAACCCAATTACAACAGGGTGGCAGAGAGTTGACGAGATTTGTCAGGGTGGCCTTGGTAAATCAGAGCTTGGTGTTGCCATAGCGCCAACTGGTGCCGGGAAGAGTATGCTTATGGTGCATCTCGGTGCAACAGCCCTGAAGGAGGGCAAAACAGTTGTTTATTATACCCTAGAGTTGGCGGATACAGTAGTTGGCCAAAGGTTCGATTCCTGTATAACAGGGATTAAACTTAATGATTTATTAAGAAACAAATTTAATATTGTGGAACAAGTAAAAGACATTAAAGGGCATCTAATTATTAAAGAATATCCAACGAAGTCAGCAAGTACTCAAACAATAAAAAGTCATATAGAACGCCTCAAGAAAAGGGGCATAAACCCTGATATGATAATAGTAGATTACGCTGATTTACTCCGTCCGGTTAAAAGCTACGGAGAAAAACGCCACGACCTAGAGAGTATATATGAAGAACTTAGATCCATCGCACAAACCTATGAATGTCCAGTTTGGACATGTTCACAAACTAATCGTGGCGGCCTAAATGCAGAAGTCATTACTATGGAGTCTATCTCCGAAGCGTTTAATAAATGTTTTGTCGCAGATTTTATATTCTCGCTGTCCAGAACAGCACAAGACAAACAGGCAAATACAGGACGATTCTTTATTGCCAAGAATAGAAACGGTCCTGATGGTTTGGTGTTCCCTATTTTTATGGACACATCAAATGTATCGATTAAGGCATTAGAGAGAACAGAGATGACAAGTGATGATAAGCCCCAGCCTACGGCAAAGAGCAATCTCACATATTTGAGAGACAAGTACGCAGAAGTTCGAGGAAAATAGGAGACCCACAATGAACATAGCAAATAAAATATTATCGGATATAACAGTGCATATGAAGTATGCAAGATACTTACCGGAAAAGAATCGCAGAGAGACTTGGGATGAATTAGTAACAAGAAACAAGAATATGCATCTTAAAAAGTTTCCTAAGTTGAAACATGAGATTGAGGAAGCGTACAAATTCGTATATGATAAGAAGGTATTACCTTCTATGCGTTCAATGCAGTTTGCAGGAAAACCTATTGAGATTAGTCCCAATCGGGTGTTTAACTGTGCCTACGCTCCTATAGACGATGTTCGTGTTTTTGGTGAAATAATGTTTTTATTATTAGGCGGAACCGGTGTTGGATTTTCAGTGCAAAGCCACCATGTGGAGAAATTACCACCCGTTCTTAAGCCAAATAAGAAAAGAACAAGAAGGTTTTTGATTGGAGATTCCATCGAGGGCTGGGCAGATGCCGTAACAGCGCTGATAAAATCTTATTTCAAAGGAACTTCCCAATTGAGATTCGATTATTCAGACATACGTGCAAAGGGCGAGAGACTAGTTACAAGTGGGGGCAAAGCTCCCGGACCACGACCTCTTCGGGAGTGCTTGGTTAAAATCGAAGGTATGCTTGATGCAAAAGAAAACGGAGAAAGACTCAGTTCTATCGAGGTTCATGACGTGGTATGTCATGTGGCAGATGCTGTTTTGGCTGGTGGTATTCGTCGCGCTGCTCTCATATCTTTGTTTAGTATTGACGATGAGAATATGCTTGCTTCCAAGTCGGGTAACTGGTGGGAAACTAACCCCCAGCGTGGCCGGGCTAATAATTCTGCTGTCATTATGCGTCACCGCATTGATAAAGATACATTTATGAAAATATGGGAAAGAATCAGGGCGTCAGGCAGCGGAGAGCCCGGTATATATTTAACAAATGATAAAGAATATGGTTGCAACCCTTGCTGCGAGATTGCGCTTCGCCCATATCAGTTTTGCAATTTGACAGAAGTAAATGTTAGCGATGTGGCCTCACAAAAAGAATATGAAGATAGAGCGAGAGCCGGATCTTTCATCGGGACCTTGCAGGCATCTTATACTGACTTTCATTATTTAAGACCAGTGTGGCAAAGAAACACAGAAAAAGATTATTTAATTGGGGTTTCAATGACAGGGATAGCGTCAGGCTTTGTAGAAGGCTTGGACATGGAACAAGCAGCCAGAGTAGTGGCTAGTGAGAACGATAGGGTGGCCAACCTTATCGGGATAAAGCCTGCTGCCCGCTGCACTACCACAAAGCCAGCCGGAACAACTTCGCTGGTTTTAGGAACGTCGAGTGGTATTCATGCATGGCACAACGACACTTACATCAGAAGATTAAGAGTTGGAAAGAATGAGGCAATTTATTCTTATTTACTAGAAAATCATCCAGAATTGGTTGAGGATGAATACTTCCGACCACACGATACAGCAGTTATATCAGTTCCACAAAAGGCTCCGTTGGGCGCCACAACAAGGGTAGAAAGCGCGTTAAATCTTTTGGAGAGGGTTAAGAACGTTCATTTAAAGTGGGTCAAGACTGGGCACCGTAGCGGCCAGAACACAAACAACGTTTCAGCTACAATCAATATAAAAGAAACAGAATGGGATGAAGTTGGAGAATGGATGTGGGATAACAGGAAAAATTATAATGGTTTAGCCATTTTACCCCATGATGGGGGCAGCTATCGGCAAGCTCCTTTTGAAGACTGTACAGAAGAGAAATACAATGAAATGTTAAAACACCTTGTTGATATAGATTTGACGCAAGTTGTAGAGACAGAAGACGAAACTGATCTTAAGGGTGAAATTGC
>UEXM01000075.1_pt2 | contig 88773 bp, 78 predicted proteins | sample 1796661 | NCBI WGS metagenome assembly UEXM01 (sample SAMEA4772469, study PRJEB27181) | metagenome | reverse complement strand
GACATGGGAGTAACCATGCTCAAGTCAGCGTTAGGTGACAATGAGAATATCAAGTGTTGGAACCCTTGGCAGATGGGTGTACAAGACCGTACTGCTTACGATTTCCCCGGCACGCATCAGCGTGTCATGGACATCATGAAGTTTATTCTTCATCGTGTAAACAATGAAGGTGCGCCTGTATGGGGTGTACTGGTCAGTGGACTTGATTCATGGTTAGAGATTTGTACTAACAACATGAGAATCATTGACTTAGGATTGGCTAAGGATGGTATCGAAGCGGCTGACAACCGTGGTGCAGGTGATGCAAAGCGTGTTGAGCGACAGTCTGATTGGGCTATTCGTAACACTCGTTTCCATCAGTTGACCGCACTATCTCGCAACCTTGTGAGAGCAGGTGTCAGAGTCTTTTGGGAAACTCACCTACGCAATACTAACTTCTCATTCAGCAAGGATGCAGAATCATCTTGGCAACCTGAATGGGAAAAGAAAACTAACAATTATCTTCCAACTATTATTTGGATGGAGACTGAAGAAGAATACGATGATGATGGGGATTTAGTGAAAACTGAATACAAGGCTCGCTTCCATAAGTGTAAGACAAACCCTTCGTTACAAGACCAAACTAAGACGGTCTTTATTACAAAACCTGATGGTGAATACCAATGGTACGGTTTGCCTGAATTACATGATGGGAGTCTTTGATACTCTTACGAGGTAGGTTTTGGGTAGTAATAAACGGTAAAGGCTTCGGTGTGTTTATGGGGAGGTTTCGTTCCCTTCCCTCCGTTTCCCTACTTTGTATGATGAGGTGATATTATGTGTAAATTAAATGTGGATAGAAAGGACTTACTTGCTTTCCTTACATCTTTTGGTAAGGGTGTAACTGATGTGCGAATGAGTTGTGCTGGCAATCGTATTACTGTAGAGGTAGCGTTTGCACATTACTATCTACGCAAACATATCACTGGTGTTACTGTGGTGGATGAAGGCTTCATTCACATTGCTATGCTTGAGAAGGCGATTGCATTCTTGAAAGCAAGTAAACAAGATGAGGTAACACTAAGACAGACTACACCAGTGAAGCCTTTACACATAGAGGCTGGTGGTAACAAGTTACAGATTCCAAGCACTGATGATATTCTATCAGCAAGTAAAACCGTGGTTGTGCGTAAGATGCTACAAGAGTCATCATCAGTTGGATGGTCTGATTTTTCAGGTGCTACTCTTAATGTGCATGTCAATGTCGAAACAGAAGATTTGATTTCATTGTCAGGCATGAAAGGATTAGTAGCGGCTGATTCACAATTCAAATTGAGAATACATTGTGGTGAGAATGACTTAGGTATTGTTGCTGGTAAAGCGGCTACTGGTCGTCTGTTCACTACACTACCTATCACTGATTGTGATGGGCCTAACGCTACAGTAGAGACATTCTTTGGTGACTGGCTACCTAAGTGCTTGCAGTATCTTAATGAGGGTAATGCAAGATTACACATGGGAGATAATGAACCAGTAATCTTTGAGCAAGATAATACTTTGCTCCTAATAATAAATGAGAGTGATGCTTGATGAACTTCTATCACAAAATGATGAGCAACCATAGTTGTAGAAACTGTAATGAGAAAGCAAACTATCTTATCATGACTCCGATAGGTGAACTAGGATTCTGTACTGAATCTTGTTTTGCTATCTTCATGGACTTACCTGTGAAGGAAGAAGGCTATTACGGATTACCAAAATCTGACTATTCAAATACTGAGTGATTAAAAATGATTGTTGATTATATTTCTAATGACCCTTACGAGCCGCCCGTAATTTACGAGCGCACTCGTGGGGAGGATGGTGTATTGCATGAGCGATACATCACGCATGAGGATGATGACTTCGTATATCCTTTCTGTTGGTTAAAACAGGATGCACCTACCTATGTACTCAATCGTCTTGAGAAGATGAATGTACGCATTACGGATGAGGTTTCATATGCTCTCAACGGTGGTAAACTATGGAAGGTACAAGTGAACCATCCTAACCAACTATGGGAGATTAAAGAGATGGTTGGTAAGTGGACATGCGAGGCTGACCTAAACTACCTTGACCAAATTGCACTCACTAACTATCCTGAAAAACTACCAGCGTTTAAACCTCGCAAGTGGTATTATGATATGGAGTGGCAGACCGATGGGCATGGACTCATCACTGTTATTGCCGTAGCAGATTCGGATGCAGAATACCCAGTAGTATTCGCATGGAGTCAAGAATCTATTCGTGATACCATTACTAAGACTGAATGGATAGACCGTTACGATGGTTACGAATTGCGTACCTATCCGAATGAAGATGTCATGCTTGAGGGATTCTTAGAGCATCTCAAAGAGCGTGACCCTGACATGCTTATTGCTCACGCAGGGGGATGGGCTGACCTGCCTAAGTTGTATGATAGGCTTGGCCCACTTAGAGATGACATGTCACCTATTGGTACATTTCTCCCCCCTCGTAAGAACGGTGAGGGTTACAAGACTACAGCCCAACCTATCAAGGGTAGACTCGTATTCGATACTGCGGCGCAGTGGACTGAAGGCAGTGGTTTTGAGGGTGTATGGCAGAAGTCAGGTAAAGGAAAAGCACAGTCAAGAAAACTCAATTGGTTTGCTACTGAATTAGATTTGGGTCACAAACTAACTGATGACATAGAAGGCATGACGGTGTTCAATGGGTGGGCTGAATACTATGATGACTTCGTGGACTACTGTTTGGTAGATACTACATTGCTTCGTGACATTGATGAGAGGTTAAACTGTACCGCATACCATCTTGCAATGCAACAGGTGTGTGGTGTACAGTTTGGTAGTACACACAATGTATCACGATACTTCAGAGGATTGATTGGTAGGCACACTGAATTGAAAGCCCCTACATCATGGATAGAAGAGCGACCTGAATTACAAGCCGCATGGGTCATGCCTCCTGTACCGGGTAGGCATGAAGATGTAGCACTGGTTGACTTCGCTTCTCTATATCCAAACATCATTATCTCCGCTAACCTATGTCACACTACGCTGACGGATAAGCCGGGGCCGAATGTATTAACTCTCAACATTCCACCGAAGGTGGATGAGGATGGTAACTTCATCAAAGGCACTGGTGGTACTGTGCATTGGAGACAGGACAAGGAGGGTATTCTTCCCTCTGTAGTTAGAGAGTTGTTGAAGTTGCGTAAGCACTACAAGGGTCTTATGAAAGAGGCTACTGATGCTGATGAGAAGTTGGGTTACAATATGTTACAGATGGCTGTAAAGGTTAGCGTGAATGCTATCTATGGTATGGTAGGAAGTAAGAAGGTGCGTGGTCAATGGAGCAGTTATGAGATTGCTCAATCAATTACATACCTTGGTCGCAAGTCTATATCCATGCTCTTAGAGAAGAGCGAAGAGATGGGTTACCGTGGCCTTGCAGGTCACACCGATTCATGTTACATACAGGTGCCGTTTGATGAGGCTGAAGTAGTGGCTGGTAAACTTACAGACATCGCTCAAAATGAAATGAACCTGAAGTATCTTGATGTAGAGTTAGAGGCATTCTTCCCGTATTGGTTTACTGCTGATTTAAAGAATCGTAACTTTGGTATCAAGTCATGGCCTCCTGAAGAAGCGGGTGGCATGAAGGTTACAGGCTTCTCTATCAAAGCGTCAAGTGCGCCAACGGTGACAAAAGAAATACTCGGTAAAGTATTCACTATGATTGCAACAGGTGATGATGAGGAATCAATATACGAAGTGGTACGACCACTCATCAAACATGCTTACAAGGGCGGCTTGACTATATCTGATGTATCATCTTATGGCTCTCTATCTAAGGAGTTAAGTGAATACCATCCATCGCATACTCCTAACACTGCCAAGGCGGCAATGTATTCTAACCAGTACAACGGTACAGATTTCGGTAAGCGTGATAGCATTAAGTGGGTATTCGTAGATGATGTACCCGAAGGGCAACCTTACTGTAATGTGATAGCGTATGATGATGTGGAAGAATTAGAAGGCTACAGTATTGACTGGGGTACTGTAGTAAGAAAGTGGGTTCACGATAAACTCAAGTCAGTGTACAAAACGCTGAATTGGAATCTTGTTGGACTAACGGCACAAAGAGTGCCAAAGAGGTTTTGGTGATATTATGAGCGCAATAGAAGATAATGTATGCAAGAAGATTAAGGCTAGGTCTGATGTAGGTAAGGAGAAGTACGGCGTGACTATGGAGGAAGAGATTCTATCCATGCGTGAGTGGCTTGTACACCTACAAGAAGAGTTGATGGATGCGGCTGTATATGTCGAGAAACTATTGGGGATGGTAGAATGAATAAACAATTAAACAAACTACCGCCGCATGATGGTTTAGGTGATATTGTATTACAAGAAAGCGATGAGGATGGTGATATTCCGTTCTACAGGCCATGTCTATATCGTTGGAGTAAAGAAGATATGGAGGCATACGAGGCTGAAAACAATAAAGCGTTTTTCTGTTTTGCGGTTACGGGTGCTAACCCTATTTTTGGTGTTAATGCTTGGATAATAAAGGGGGAATAAGCATGAGTAATTTCTATAAGGCAAATTATTTGGATAAACATAATTGTATTATTTGTACTCATTTTAATCCACACGGTAATGGTGAAACTTATCCTCCTATTACCACTGTACTATATTGTCCTGTATGTAATAGATGTACAGCGTTAGCAGAACAAGTCGCAAGTGGTTTGGGGATATTAAATTGGAGGTCTGTGGTGAAAACATATTGGTTACCTAAAATACCCGGTGTGGAAGATTACTTCAGAACCATTGCTACAGGAAAAAGATGTGATGATTGTGACGGATTAACGAATATAAATATAGCAGAAATGGAAAATATAGTAGGTGTATATGATTTATGTAAATGTAATCTAAAACCATTAAAAGGGTTATGGAGTGAGGAAGAATGAGATTCAATCCTAACGCTGATGATAGTCGCCCGACTATTGATGACTACCTTGCAGAGACAGGCAATCAAGAAGAGGCAGACTCATACAGAATGAGTACCTATGCTTGGAATCCAAATGAGGATGAAACAAAAAAGTTGAGAGTTACTAAGTCAAGTCTTGGTACATTCCAATGGTGTCGTGAACAGTATTACCTTGAGAAGTTTGAGGGCTTGCGTGGAGAGCAGGTGGCTCATCATATCCGTGGGCTGAATGTCCACGACATGATGGAATACTTTTGGGCTACATTCGATAAAGAAGAAGAAGCATTGGCCTTGATTAAACAGGGTGATATAGAAAGTGCTAAACAGATTCTATACAATGCTATTCCTAAACCACCTGAACCATATCTACATGGCGAGGATGAGCAGATTGCTCAATGGGTAGAATGGCAGTTTCATAGACTCCAAGTAACAGGCGGTAAAGATTGGCGACCCGTAGGGGTGGAGTCCAATATACATGCGACTCGTATTGTTGAGGTTGATGGTGAACCTATACCTATACACATGAACGGGTTCATTGATACATTGTTTGCTGATGATGAGGGTTACGCACTCATGGAGTTAAAGACTGGTAAGTACAAGAAGCGTAGCAAAGTACCAGCCATGCGTAAGGAGATGGGATTCTATCGTATGATGCTTGAGCATAGTAAACATCAGGAGTTTCTACCTATCACACACTGGGGGTGGGAGTTTCCGGGTGGTGGTATGGCAGACGGAGAGGGTGCTACCATATACTACGAGCATGTAAGTAAAGGAAGTAGAGTTTCAAAAAGCGTTGAGATTGCTTTAGAGAAGTTGGTTAGGGCACACATCAACATGGAGTTCCCACCTGACCCTTGGCTTGGGAAGAACATGATGAAGTGCGACTGGTGTGACTACAAAGAACACTGTTCATTTTGGACAGTAACAGATGAATATTTAGATGAAATAATAGGAGATGATGAAAAATGAATGAAGAAGTATTGTTAATGGAATACATATTGATAGAGAAAACGAAAGGAACAAACTATACAGTTAGAGTGAGGAAATCTACTGGTGGCAATTTACCAAAGCGTGCGCCATTTATTAGAAAGGTATTAAGACAAGCCACTCTGTTTGAATACATGCCTACGGTGCTTGGTGATACTCACCCTAAGCCGGAATACGAGCATGAAAAACAAATCTACTACACTGTACACCCACGGTTTTTCAAAGATGAAAAAATCATAAAATTGTACAACATGTTGCTACAAGACTTAGACGATTACATCAGAGAAAACAGGTGATTGCGTGTCATTTGTACCCATTGACTTCCCTCGTGAAGTCTTAGAGTTAGCCAGTAATGGCGAGCGTGGTTGGCGGCGCATGGTAAAAAACGCTGATGAATTAGAAAAGTACTGGCGTGGTAAAAACGGGTCAGGTAATGTTTACTTTACAGCGTATGGTTACAATGAAACCCAAGCCCCTAAGCATCACAGAGTGGACTACAACACACCAAAGATACATCACTTTGTGATGGACTTTGATTGTAAGGACTTCAAGAATAGGGGTGCTGATGTAGCGTTTGAAGTACCACAAGAAGAGGTGCGAAGATTGCACCGCTTTCTGATGGAAAAAAATACTCTTCATTTTATTTGGTTTAGTGGTGGTGGTTATCATGTATGGGTTCCATTAGATGAGACATTAGAACCTAAGAGTGGGAGTGAGTTATCTCGCATCAAACACTCAGGCAGGGTTCTGATTAATCAATGGGAGAAAGAGGTAGGCCAGTTGCGTTGCAATGACCCTACGGTTGCATTTGATACATCGGGTATGATTCGTATACCTAATTCGTATAATGCAAAGCGTGGGTCATGGTGCTTACCACTGACCAGCGAAGAGGTTCTTACCCTATCCTTTGATGACTTAATGGAGAAGGGCATGGAGCCACATAGAGGGTACATCGCCCTCGGAGAAATTAAAACAAAGATGAAACTAATTGAGAATAAGATTTCCCAAAATTATAATTTGAAGCCTGTTGATTTACCAACGGTAGCATTCGATGACATTCACATTCTTCCTTGCCTATCACAAGCGGCAATGGGTGGGGGTAACCCTCCCCATAGGGCGAGGTATCACTTCGCTTCTTACCTTGCTGATAGGCTACGATTCTTCTTCCCTGCTTGGCGTGTGTCTGATGAAGAGAAGGAGTCGCATGTCAAGAGCATAGTAGAGATTTGTAAGCAACAAGAGTGGGTAGACTACAGTTTAGACCGCACTGAAGAGCAGGTACGAAGCATAGTCATGACTGGTTATTCTCATGCAACTTGTGCAACATTGATAAGTGAGGGATTCTGCGTTGGAAAGTGTAAGTATTTTGATGGTACGGGGATGATATAATGCCAAGACTAAAGTGTAGATTTTGTAGTACTCGTGTGGTTGTAAGACCTGAATATATCAAAGACAAAACATACTATTGTAGATGTATGGCGTGTGCAAATAGTCTACCCCCTGATGATTGGAGATGTCAGGGTAAAATAAAATCACACGGCCCCACTAGAAAAAAGGGTGATAGGTGTAAGCAATGGATAAGGCGACTTGGGGATAAGCATTGTCATAACCATAAAGAGGTGAGTAGATGAAACCACAGTTGATAATTGACAGTAACGAAAGGGGAACCCTTTGTGAATCAGTAGAGCGTAAGGCATCGAAGTCGGGTCTAACTGTTGCTCGTCAAGCACTGGTAGTAGGTGACTACTTACTTGGGGGTGCTTGCGTTGAAGCCAAGAGTATTCCCGACTTGTTTCAGTCAAGTCATAGTGGACATTTATGGCGACAGTTAGACAACATGGATGCTAACTATGAAAGATTCTTCCTTGTAGTACACGGTTCTATAGATAAGTATGTAGCGATAGCAAAAAAGAATGGTAAAAGAGTTTCATATTCCAAAATACAAAATGAGTTGATAGGCACTATGGCTCGTCTGATGTCAGATTTTGAGTGTCAAGTATTCTATTGTAACAATGTAAGTGAGGCGGCATCTTTCATAGTGCGCCTACATGATAAGTTACACAAGCCAGCCAGTAAGCATGGCGCACAATCAATTCGTAGAGTAGCCTCTAATGATTTGAGAGCAGACATGCTCGCCACTGTACCGGGTATCGGTATGGAGACAGCGCAGAAGATGTTAGAGAAGTGTGGTAGCATTGAAGAGATGTGCTTCCCCGAATCTCTAAAGGAAATCAAGGGGCTTGGAACAGTGAGAAGGAAGATGTTAATTGATATTCTAACAAGCGAAGAACCTGTTAGACAAGAACGGAAGGTACGCCGTTAGAGTATTTAAACTAATAAAGAGAATAGAAGTGGTAGTCATGGGGATTAAAAATTATAAAGCGTTAGAGAAGTTTCCGATATTAGATGCGTACTTGAGTCATTTCTCAAAGACATCTATGAAAAATGAAGTACCGGGTTTGTTGTCATTCTTTTTCATCCAAGGGCAGACTACCCTACCGTATGTTAGACTACCTACTTGGGACACGCACCTTGATTTGAGGGTGCATGTGTTTTGGATTCAACCTTCAAGGACAGGTAAATCAATCGCTTGGAACTTCATTAGTGACATCATGAAAAACGCAGAAATACCATTTGAGTTATTCGCTTCAGGTACAGATGCAGGTTTGATTGGTAGTACTGAACAGGAGTACGATGAAAACGGTAAGCCTACAGGTGATGTTAGAATTGTCGAAGGGCTGTTGAGTGGTCGTAAGGCTATCAACTTTGATGAAGGTTCTATTCTACTCACGCCTAACAAGCATAGTCAAGAGACTGTATTGTATCTACAGACAGCATGTAACCCTGTAGGTAGTGGTAACAACACACTCGTCAAACACATGAAGGGTCAGAAGATTGAGTGTCCTTCATTGGTTTCATTGTGGATTACTACCTACCCACCAAAGGGGGTAAAGGAGTATGTTCTAACGAAAGGTATCTTCCAGCGTGTACTGCTTTACTATAGGCACTGGGACATGGATGAAAGACAAGATGTTAGTAACCGCCGTCTTGGTACATTTATGGCTAAACCTGATGAAGAGGAATATACGAAGGAGGACTTGTATGATTACTTCTTGACCACAGATAAAAGAATCCGTGACCGTTTGTTAAACAAAGAGGAAATAACTTTCACTCAATGGCAAGAGGCATCTAATGAAGATAAGGAGGACATAGTGCAAAGACACATGTGGACTATGTTCACTCCATCTCTTGATTATCAGACAGCATTGTATCAAGCGTCTGATGACATCTATGAATTGCTAAGAGATATGAGTCCTTCAATGTCAGAGATTGTAGCATCATTCGTACCGGCGATTGAAAATTACTTAGGTATCTTTTCTGTACACATGGCAATCCTTGATGAGAAGTGGGTAGTCAATGCAGAACATGTAGACTTGGCTCACGAGATTCTATTCGATATGTTTCAAAACTTAATCTCATGGCTTGAGGATTCCGTTGAAGTCGGAGGTAACAAGCAGAAAGAGGCTAAGATACATGATGGGATGATAGTCGCTTACGGTGAATGTACACCACATGACTTAGAAAATCATGGTGATGGTTGGAGACTACAATCTATCGTACAATCAGTTTATTGCGAAAAGAACAAAGTATCTAAGAGTACAGCAGAAAGACATTTCAAAGACTTTGGTGCTACCCTGTTTAACAGGAAGAAGGCCGGTGGCCGTGTGTACCTGCGAAAAAAGGGTGACAAAGAATGAGTGATATTTTAGCATTAGATATAGAGACAGCAAACTTCTCACACGAAATAGGTGGGTGGCGTAACACATCTATGTTTGAACCATCAGTGGTTGCTACATGGGATGGGGATAAAGGAACCATCTATTGTAACAAGTCATTAGATGTTGATGATACAGTCAAGGCATTACACCCTCGTACACTGGGTGATGACCTTGCAGACCACATAGCGAAGGGTGGTAAAGTGCTTGGGCACAACCTTCGCTCATTCGATTTACCTGTACTGCGTGATGCGTTAGACTGTTGGACAGCCGGTGATATACTTGGCAAAGAAGATGCTGTAATAGATACTAAGTTATTAGTAAACAAAGCGGCGTTGGCATTTGGTAAGGTAGATACATCACTTGGAATGCTCGTTAAACAAACCTTTGACGACAGCAAGTTAATGAACAGCAGTGATGCACCCGTTGCTTGGAGAGCGGGGAAGTATGATGAGGTGGCGAAGTATTGCTTGAGTGATGCTAAACTGACATATGACTTGTATCAGTTTGGTAAGAGTGAAGGTTTCGTTTCATCCCGTAGTCTTGAAACAGGTAAAAAAATAGAATTGGAAGTGGAGTGGTAACATGACAGATAAAGGAAGCGCAAAACAAGAGAAAGCACAGATACACAATATTAGGGCGGCTAAGACTGTAGCAGAAACAGTACGGTCTACGCTTGGCCCTATGGGTATGGATAAGATGATGGTGGATGGACACGGCAATGTCATTGTAACAAATGACGGCGCAACCATTCTTCGTGAATTAGATGTATCTCATCCCGGTGGTAAGATGATAGCAGAGGTGGCTCGCACACAAGAGTCTCTATGTTACGATGGTACAACCAGTACAGTAGTGCTGGCTGGTCAACTACTCGGCAACAGTGAGATGTTGTTTGAAAAGGGATTACACCCGAATGTAATATGCCGTGGTTATCACGAAGCCGCACACATGGCTACACAGTATCTTACTACAGAGATTGCTAATGTAAGTGATACAAGAGATACATTGGTAGGTATTGCTAAGACAGCAATCACTGGCAAGACTCTTGAGAATGCTTTAGATGCAGTATCAGAGTTATGTGTATCAGCAGTAGAGAAAGCCGGTGATGCTGAAAGTGTCAAGGTAGTCTCATTCCCCGGCGGTTCGCTTGAGGATTCATACTTGTATGATGGTGTCATAGTAAACAAGGACTATGTGCTTGAGGGTGAAGATAATTATAACAAAATGTTATTGATTAACACTGGTCTTGAAACTGAAAAGAGTGAGGACAATGTACAGGTATCTGTAGATGCACAGTCCTATCAGACATACAAGAGTGCAGGTAAGGCTGACCTACTTGCTAACGCTAAACACATCGTAAAGGCACTACCTGATGGTGGTGTTGTATTCGTGCGTGACGGTGTAAACGATATGGTATGCTCTCATCTAAAGAAGCATAACATCATGGCGATTAGACGCACGCCTGAATCTACACTTCGTGCATTGAGTAGAGTGGGTAATCTTCCGATTACACAGTCTCCTGATGAAGTTGAATCCGCCGCCGATGTTTTAATTACTCGTGAAAGAAAGAATGATATTTGGTATCTTTTTGTTAATAGCGACCATGAAAGTAACGAGGCTACCCTTGTACTGCGTGGGGCTACATCGCATACGCTTGAAGAAGTTGAGCGTGGGTTTGATGATGCGCTTGGTGTAGTGTCTCTTGTGATGAAGAGCAATAACTATGTCGTAGGTGGGGGTAACTCCTATGTGCGTATGGCTACACACCTACGCCAACATGCGGCACAGATAGGTGGTAGGGCACAGATGGCTATTGAAGCGTTTGCTGATGCCTTAGAAATCATACCTGCTACCATTGCGGAGAATGCAGGGCACGACCCATTAGATACAATCCTCGCTATGCGTCACAGCATATTACAGGGTGATACAACAGTTGGGCCTGATGTAACTGAAGGTGGTGTCAAAGACCTACTGGCTGAAGGAGTAATCGAACCACTTGACTTAGTTAGACAAGCGGTGTTAAGTGCGGCTGAAGTTACTAACGCTATCTTGCGTATTGATGACATTGTAGCACGACGACCTATACAGTAGGTGTAAGCATGGGTAAACTCATGGACAAACTCAAACAGCCTTGCCCTCATTGTGGTGATGTGCAAATGCCTCGCCGCTTATCAGGTAAGTTTCTTGATGAGGGTAATGAGCGTGTGTATTTGATGCACTGTAGAACATGTGAATACTATTGGAAAGACCCTTCCATGAGGCGTAAGGCTCGCTCTGCTTTTACAGATACAAATTAACAATCACTCACTAGCACCTATACATATAAATTGTGTACTTAGTGTAATATCGCCACCGGAACCATCTTGTACCCTACACGATGCAGTATAAACTGCTATATGCTCACCTTGAGTGGGCGGTCTTGCACCATTTAATGTTGCAGTGTCCCATCTAGCAGTATTAGTGGTTCCATTAGAAGCAATAGACCATTTAGCATCAGGGTCATCATCTTCTGACATAGACCAAGAATAAATATAATTTCCATCACCCCCGGTTGCGGTTACTGCCATATCTATTTCTCCTGAATTAGTAGTAAAGGTGACTTCACTGCCGGTAGGAATACCAGCAACAATTACTTCTTCTGTCATTCCATCATCTATCACCGCCGCAAAAGGCGTTCCTCTTGATGGGTGCGCTCCAAAACCTAAAACAGAATAACCAAAACTCATGCATCATTCCCCGCATCTATTGTATAGAATATTTTAACACCAACAAGTCTTGCATCACTCGCATGATTATCAGCAGAAGTATCTCTATTAATTTGGAAATAAGTAACGCTATCAACAGAAGCACCGCTAATTGTAACTGCACCGCTTTCTGCTGAAACCATCATATCTCCACTTGTGCCGCTATGGGCTTTTGCAGAAGTCGCAACCGCAGTGCCAAAGGCAGTATTGATGTCATCACTATCTCCAAACCCAACACCCGCTAATTGCCAAGCAACTGTGTTAGTACCTGTTGCTGAAATAGTCCAAAATGGCTGGAAAGTAACTGTTCCTTCATTCCATGATTTAGGGAATGCTACTGTGAATTGAGCAAACTCATCCGAACCATCATCAAAATCTAATACTTTTAATTCAGGCCCATTTGATAATTCAACTTGAGTTAATGCTGAACATCCATTTGTTGTATTAGGGTACATGGCAGAAGCCGGAACCCAAATAGTGTGCTTTCCGCTTTTACGAAATACTACATCTGTACCTGCACCATCAATCATATGTAATTCATTATCTGCATTAGTGTATAGTTGTCCTCTATCAGCAGTATTTGTTGGCGCACTTATTTCATCTAATGATATTGCACCTTCAACTGTCAATAGACAATTACTATCAACGCTTGCTGTTCCTATTGCTACTTTATCCGCAGAACCATCTGTTCTAATTAATGAATCAACCGAGTCACCATCAACAATAAAATCAACATTAGCGTTTCCATCATTGATATGTACAGAACCGTATTGACTAGCACTTTCATGCCCCTGTAATAATAATAATCTTTTGTTAGCCGAAGCACTACTATCTCCTTTATGAGAAATATAAAATTGCATTCTCCCTCCTTCTGTAGCATCTGTAACATATCTTGCATCAGTAGCAATATAAGCAAATAAATGATTATCATTATTACTATTCTTGGCTTCAAATCTAATAATACCTATATCGTCACTATCAGCCGCAGAACCATCATCAGGGGTTTTCTTAAATGTAAGTACAGATTCTTCTGCATCATCGTTATAATTTTGTATTAATACCCTTGGTAAACTACTTCCATCGGATGTAATGTGTAATTTAGCATCGGGGGTAGAATCTATTCCCCCAATACCTACTCTTCCTGTTGAACCGTCTAATCTTAATACTTCAGTAGAAGCCCCACCATCATTTACTTTGAAAATAATATCTTTATCTTGAGTTACATTTTCAATTATAACATCATCAGAAGAAGTAGAGAGTTGCAGGTCGGTTCCTATTACTACTTCTCCCGAATCTTTTATCCTCATTCTTTCTGCTAATGTTCCAGCATTAGCAGTAGATAATACTAAACTCCCATCATCAACCCCTGTTGCTTCATTAATAGCCGCAATTCTCGCACCAACATAAGTAGCCGGACTACCGGAATTAGAATCATAATTTTCTAAATCAATTCTTGCATAATCCGTACCCGTAGCGTTTCTTGCTCCTTCAATACTTAATGTCCTTGTTTGTCCCGAATCAGAACTTCTTGAAATATCTACATCGCCAGCAACTTCTAATTTTGCTGTGGGTGCGGTTGCACCAATACCTACTCTTGAAGTAGAACCATCTACTCTCATTACCTCTGTATTCGCAGAACCCCCATCATTTACTTGGAAAATAATATCTTTATCTTGGGTTACATTTTCTATAATAGCATCATCAGAAGATGTGGTTAATTTCAAATCAGTACCAACGGTAACCCCTGACTGTAACACCAGTGTAGACTCACCTTCAACGGCGGCTATTGCTGCTGCGTCATTATAGGCAGTAGCACCATCAGCAACATTCAGCATAGTGCGTACATTAGCAGGGGTGATTTCTTCAATAACACCAGCACTTGCAGAATCTCTACCGAGTATGCGGTCTGTCGCTGATACATCCTGTATCTTAGCATAGGTTATTTGGTCATCACCAACATGTGCTGTATCAATTGAACCATCAGCATAGTGCTGACTGTCAATCTTATCGTTACCTATGGTTACAGCACCAGCACTTATGGTAACATCGCCACTCACAGTAGTCCAAGAAGGGTCACCGTTTGCATCAGCGACGAGTAGTTTACCGTTAGCACCAGCCGCAAGATATGAAGGGTCACCGCTTGCATCTCCGACTATGATTTTACCTCTTGCTATACCATCCATTTTAGCAAGTGTAATTGCGTTATCTGCTACTTGTACAGTCTCAATTGAATCATCTGATAGTACGCTAAACACAGGAGTGGTAGCGTGGCTTGTAGTACAAACAAATCTTGTGAGTGTACCACCTGCTACTGAATAGTTACCTGCACGAGAAAATACAACAGCGTTACTTGCATGGAGATTTCTTAATTCAATAACATAACCAGCAGGGAATGGGCCGCTTGTAGTAACAGTGGCACTACTACCCGGAGTCAAAAGAAGTATGTTAGCATCGGTTGATTTGAGTGTAAGGCTTGTTGCTGTGCTTGTCAATACACGGTCAAACACCGAGCGTGTAAATCGTGCGGCGTGAGTACCAGTGTAATACAAAACATCCTTTTCGTTATCAGGCGCAGTAGTACTGCCGAGTTGCGCCCCATGCGATTGCCATAAGGCACCTAAACGACTACCCGCTAAATCACCAGTCGTTCCCGCTACTAATGCATCTATTTCAGCGTGGTCGTCAACAGGTGCATTTACAGCACCTACTGCACCTGAAGTTACAGGAGTAAAGTAAATTGGTGAAGGTCGTATGAATACTCTCTTATCGTTACTTTCGGTGATAGCCAAATCTAAGTCTCCGCCACCACTTGTGTCATTGTAAACAACTCTTAGAACAGCCAAGACTACGGATTGAAAAGATTTGCTATTAGTACCTAAACTGGTTGCGGCTTTTGGGTCTGTCAAAAACGCTGATGGAGTAATTGGATAAGCATTAGTAGCGGTAGTTATTGGTGTACCCATTTCCCATTGAACATTAGATACTGCACCTTCAGTTTCACTGTTTTTAGTAGATACATAAACTACTATCAAGGCTTCCTGTCCTGATGTTAAAGCACTATATGTAGCCCTTCTGTTTGGGCTGGTTCTAGTCAAATCTATATTTATCGTTCCGCCGGGGCCACCTGCAAACTCATGAGGTACACCTCCTATTATAGCAGTACCACCAGTAACTCGTACTCGATTTACATTAGTAACCTGCTCACATACACCCGGTAAATCTTCAGGCACATTCTTGTTTGTTGCGCCAAACGCAGTATCTTCCTCAAGTAAGATACCGTTACCATGAATACCCTCAAGGTAGTTTGTTAGTGTGGGACTCTGTATATGGTCACCGTCTGTAAGCCCGTCAGTAAATGTTCCTGAACCAGCCATTGTAGATTCGTTTGCTTTAGTATGTCCTGATAATGGATTACCTGTCATTATGCCACCTCTATTGCTATTTGGATTCTTAATTCATTTGAATTAGATTTGTTAATTGGGCTAATTGTATATCTCGCTACAGGAGTAAACTCGGCTGTATCACGAAACTGAACATATACCTCTCTTATATTGTCGTTAAAAGACTCTGTATATGGAAGTGTTGCTTCTATTAACAGTGAAGTATCATCAACAATAGTTACCGTAGGCACGAGTGTGATGGCAGGGCGACCTGCTGAACCATCGTCACTTGTAGCGGGAGTACCATCGAATCCTAAGATAACCTCGTTAATGTTATCAGCCAATGTCTCAAGAAGTAATCTCCTAATATAATCGCTAACTGGCATATCTTCGTATCTCCCTTGTTTTATTCCCACCAATAGGTAAACCTGCGGCTTTTCCTATCTTACCTCTATCTTGAGTACCCTTGATACCCCCGATAAGATATGCCGTATTAAACACCCTACGCTCTCGTACAACTGAAGATATACGCAGTTCTATTTTACCAAAGAGTGCTAAGTTTTGCTCTACTACCTGTACATAGGTAGCAGGGTTTGAATCATTTGCACCAACAGTAGTGCCTTCGGATATACCTTGTAATATTCCTTCTATACCAGTGTCTAAATTAAGCAATGATAAGTCACTAAGATTTTTAATTGGCATGTGTTTAACTTCAGTGACTACCTTATTCTCTCCACCGTACTTGATAACCATACCCGGTCTTATACCAATAGCACCGGGATGACCTTCGCTTGTAATTGTACCTTGTACTAACGAGCGAGTTTTCAGTATTTGACGAGCGACACGGCGAGCCGCATTAGTGGTTCTAACAGTGTTATCTAATACCGGCGCAGTATCTTCACGCACCTCTTCTACCTGTCCTTCTACATCATCCACAGTTACTATAACTAAATCGTTTAATGCTAATGGGTTACCTTGTACTGTGACACGGTTTGGTATGTTATCAATAGGGTTTTCAGTTTTACTTCCAACTCTAAAGTTTGCATCTATATTGAAGTCAACTTCACTAAATGTGATAGGCACATACAGTAAGTTTCCAAAACGGTCAAGTAATATCATTCTGCTATCATGCCTTCCAAGGAATCTCAATGCTGTCATTAGGTTCATGTTATTGAAATCTTGACCTACAAATCTTGTGCTATGCCTACGAGCAGAAGATGCTGTAACATTTTTTGGTCGTGATATATTTACACTGGTAGCACCGCTACTAATTGATTCTCCTAACCTAATGGCTAAATCTGAAGTACGAAGTCCAACATCTATTGGTTGGCCTAACTTTACCTTGTTACCTGTAAAACCTATACCATCAAGAGTCTTACCTTTCATGTTTCGCAAGTTGGCCTTTACACCATAGGATGAAGAGTCTATCGTATTAGGTAATAATCGCTGACTACCTGAATCTGCATTGTATAACAACATAGGTGTGTTAGTAGCAGAAATTGTTTCATCGTTAAAGAACGGAGCATTTAGGCTGGAATGACCCGCCTTACGCACATGCGTGAGTTGTACATATGATTCTCCTTCTAACAATTGATATGAGCGTTCAGGCATAACCTGTAGTGTGCGAGTGTTATTCTTCTCTATTATCACCTTGGCCTTGTTAGCCTTTTGCAATGTTATACGAGCATGATGTACAGCGTTATCTACAAACACTGGCTTACGCACATGTGTCATAACTTCTACAGCATCAGTACTGTAACGACCTACAGTAGTGTTTTTGATAACTGTCATTGCGCCTCGCTCCTTTTTATTTCACGAGTAATTTTTAATGCATGTTGTAATTTTTCTTCATCGACATCGCATTGTATTCCCCACGCCCGTAGATATTTTACCAGTGTTTCAGTTGCTAAATTAGCACCACTACCCTCGGCAAAGGGGCAACCGCCTAATCCGCCTATGCTTGTATCAAACTCTGTGATACCTGAAAATATACCAGCCCTCACCATTGATATTGGGGTGGATTCATCACCCTTGTGATGTAGATGTAAAGCCACTTTCAAATCTTCTTTGTGAGCCATATCAGCCCATGACATAATTTGTAATCTATCAGCGCATCCTACTGTGTCTGCGAACACTACAGTATTGCCAAACATTTTTGCATCACGAATGCAAGTTTTTATTTGCTCTTCAGATGTAACTCCGCTATAGGGAGAACCGAATGCCATTGAAATATATACTCTTACATTTTCTTTTGGGACTCTTTGCATAAATGTACGGTATCGCAATACAATTTCAGTATGAGTAGCGTTCATATTCTTGAGATTAAAAGTTTCACAAGGAGATAAAACAATGTTTATTTTTTCGACACCAGCCGCTTTTGCTCTATCATATCCACGCTTGTTTAAGACAAGAGCAGAACCACGGCCAGTAACTACATCTTCTGCATCAGCCATGTTAGGTACAAGTTTCGGATGGACAAACGATGCCTCTTCAATAGAGTCAATACCAGCATTATACAATGCCTCTATTAGTGTTTTTTTAGTGTCAGTATCTACAAGGTGTTTGAGTGCCTGAAGGCCATCCCTTGGCCCCACCTCATACACCTTTACACTAATCATGCACCGTCACCACTATGGTCTGTACTATTGTATGTTACATCCCCTTTATGTCCCTTTTGATGAAGAGACTGTGAGAACCTTGGTTGCACCGTATAATCTAATCGTGTTTCTTTTTCTTCTCCCTCTTTATGCGACCTTCTACGGGAAGCATCTGCACGATGATGTTGCAGGGAGTTTTCACTGATTATCACACGAGTTACTTCGTTGTCTAACAATGTCTTATCGAAGCCTGTAACTTCTGTACCCTTAATCTTCGGGCCTTTACTCATTGGTACGGTATCACTTGCTGAAATATCCATTAGATATGCAGGTGCGTAAGGTGGATTAGTGTCAGGGCTTGTGCTTCGCATATAGACACCGCCACCTGTTGCTCTTCCATTTTCTACTTGGTAAACATACAATCCATATTTACCACCTGCTGTGGCACCAAAGTAGTTACTACCGTACTGTGGAGAAGAAGAGTGTAAGTTTAGATTAGACCTAAACATTTCAGCATGTTGCTTATCCAATAATCGTACAGGGCGCATCATATATGTGACCTTTTTATCAACGGTGTTTGCTCTCTTACCAGCCGTTGTAAACACGCTTGTAGCATATGGGTTACTTCCCATTGCTGTTGGTGGGCCGAAACTCAAAGTGCCGTTTGTTACTGCCCCTCCGGTAGTTGAAGCAGACAACTCAAAGTTAGTTGCGTCAGTAATACTTGCAACTGTAGCACCCGATGGAATACCTGTTCCTGTTACTGTCATACCGACGACCAATTTTGCTGTCGAATCCATAACGATTGTAGGGTCATTATTGTAATCACAAGTAGCATCAGTGAAGCCACCCCAATTTGAGTCATCAATTGGAGATATGAAGTTACGAGTTTCTGCAAGGAATGTACCACCAAGTGGATTGAAGTTAGATGTATGGCTTAATCTAATTGCACCACCTTGAGGTTGTCCACCGAAGTTAAGTGCGGTTAGGTCATAGTCTGCAAGAGTCTGTGAACCTGTTTGCATTCCACCCTGTAATACTACACGCTGTCCTACATTTCTATCTGTATGTAGACTGTGTGCTTCAGTGTTAATGATAATCATATTTTCATCCACACCCTCTACATTTTCAGTATCTAATCCAATACGAGGACTACTTCGACTCACTGCATCTTTGTGTGGCGAATCCCCATCTATCTTCTCTACACGGTCACTAACAACCGCTTCAGGTTTGAGTAGACCATCTTCTGCTATTGCAAGTCTTGCACTGATACCACGAGGTACTTCATCAGGCTGTAACACATCATCTCTTGCTCTAATGTAACCGCCTTCCATATTAGGTTCAGCAGTATGGTGGGATAGTACCACTCCCGTACCATGTATTGGTTCATTTAATTCAGTGAGTAAATCTTCGTTAAAGGCTGTAGGGTATCTTAATCCGTGACCTTTACCATTGTCTCCTACTCTGTGAGCGTTAGTAGGCATAAATACATCTACTAAAGTTGTAGCACTGTTGTTGTTAGTATTATTAACTCTACCACCAAATCTTGGTATGGTATATCCGCTTGTTACACTTACAGCACCAGCAGTAGTTACAATGTGTTTGAAGTTTACTACTGGGCTGGCGTTATTGAATAACCTTTCAAATGGTGTTCTATTAGTGGTTCTATCGTACTCGTACACATCTGCGCTATCCCATGCGGGTTTGATACCAAAGCCACGAACAGGGTATCTTCTTACATCTTCTCCACGAGTATTACCCCACCAATCTACAAGGTAATACTTTGCCGCCTGTTCTATTCCTGTAAGACCAAGACCGTTATCATCTCCCCACCAATCTCTAATTACAGTTGTTTCGTTTCTTAGTGTACGAACAGGGCAACCGAATGGTCTTGTAACTCTCATACCGTTACTATATCTTACTTGCATTTCTGACTTATCTACGCCAAGCATACCGCTAAAGTTAGTCTGCCTTTCCATAATTCCAACATAATTGCTTCCGTATGTAGGATTAGATACACCGGCTGAACCACCAGCGTATGTCCAAGGTTGACTTTCTTGTTGAATGAGTGGGCCGTGTTGATAACTTACAGATGCGTTAGTAGCGGTAATTGCAGATTCTCTAAACGCTCTTGCCCCATATGTAGACCATTGAGGTTTGTTATATGGTTGGCGCAGACCAAATCTATAACCGAATGGTCGTACACGAGTGGGGTTAGAAATTGAATCGTAAGATGTTTTTGTTAAACCACCGTTTTCGTCAACAACATATGAGCCGTCATCATCTGCATCAGTCCAAACCGGGCCATCGAATGTATATTCTCTTGGGAAATCCCATGAGGTAGATACATAGCCGTAGCCATCGAGTCTGCTTACGAGTGGGCCACCACGAGAACCTGACGGCCAAAAGTGATTGAGCATAGTAACAGTAGCCGCATCGCTACTATCCGATTGCCCACCTTGATGTGTGTATTCAGCAGTAGACCTACCTTGTACCATAGCCGCCGCCATAACCTGTGCGGTAATCATGCTACCATCTCCACCTATCATGACAGGTGCATCAGCAGTAATTGTAGCGGCTAATGTTTCATTAGTAGTAATTGTGTTAGTGCCAGCATTAATTGAAGCCACACTATACACCTTACCATCTAACATAATGTTAGGAGTACCTTCAATAGATACTAAAGCATCTACTGTAAATGATGTATCACTTGCTCTTGTAGCAAATACCATAGCAACATTGCTACCACCTACTGCTGAAGCAGAAGCACCTTTAGTATTAGCAATTTGATAAGGAGGTTGAGGTGTTTTTCTCCTTAAAGTAAATGGCCCAAGACTTGCATAGTATGTAGAATCATGGTAGTGTATTGTTTCAAAGTGTTCAGGCATACTGTTTAGCGGCTTTTTCAATACAGCCCTATCAGATGTAGGGGATAACCAAGTACGAGATGAGTCACTGTAGAAAGTATGAGGGCGACCAAGATTAGGATGCCACATACTTAGGTATGCATCAGCCATATGTAGGCTGTTAGTATCTCTACTACCTTGCAACATTTGTGGTAATACCCTTGTAACCATACTTGTTTTAGAATCTGTAAAGATACTACCTGATGGTCTAAAATCGTAGGCACGAGTCAAGCGGATTTTTGTGCCAGCAGTTAAATTACTGGTGAAAGCAGAATTGGCGGTTATTGTAAATTGTAATGGTTTATTCATGTTAGTTGCGTCATATCCACTACGCTCGGTATAGGTGTGAGTACGCCTTACACCGTCTGCATCAGTATATTCTAATTTGTTTCCATAGTAAGGAACCTTCGGGAATCCCCTTGCATCATCAACTTTGATTACTGTACTTGATGTTAAACTTACAAATGTACATACAGGATTCAAACTTATATTTTCAAGAATCTCATGGTATATGTCAGGATAAGTACTTGGATAACCAGCAAGCGTAATCTGACAACCTATACTACCAGTGCTTGAACGAATAAACTCATAGTAGTTGTCAAACTTATGATGAGTAAGATGTCTAAATCCATATGCTGTAGAATCATCCGGCCCTACTCTATGTACTATACTCCACCACGGAATGTTAGTACTGAAGCCCGGTGATGCTTTGATGAACATACTGGGTGTATATGGTAATGAGTTCTTAACAAACGCAGGTGATTCTGTACTCTGTACTCCAAGTGGATTATATGTCATCAGTGGGGGTATGTTAGTAAATTGGCTCATGTGGTCAGGGTCATGGTCTATCATTAATTCGTTAATGAATATCTCACAACCACGAGTATCAGCCATAGTTGCTTCAGCCAAAACCAATCCCATCGCACCTGTAGCAGAATCAGGCTCACGAATACCAATTACCAATCCAACTTGCTGACTTGTTAATTCATTTACGCTTCCATTAGGAAGTGCAGTAGCACCGCCGTTTGCATGGAAACCTAACAACTGTGACTTGTGAACATTTGGTTGTATAATGATTTGATATGCCCCGACTTCTGAAGGGTCAGGGAAATGATGTTTTAGAGTATAGGTAGCCGCCGCCTCAAGTACTACAGTATGACCACCTTTTGAGTTGACTACACCGGCCTGTCCTTCAGAAGCAAGTACTCCGTACCCATCGCTTCTTACTTTAGTTTCAAACATTAATGTAAATGCCCCACCGTGTATATCACTTGGGCCACTTGGAGTAGCAGATAAACTTCCAAAGCGCATTTGGGTATCATACCCATGCAATTGATTTGTTAAATCTGTAGATACACCTAATAATGGCAAGGCTGAATCCATATCTTTAGAATCTATTAATTCATATTCAGATGATTTTAATGTTGCAGACCTTCTTGCAAGATGTTTATTGTAAATGCCTTGATATGCAGGGTGCGCCCAATGACCCGGTAACATAGCCATAGTAGGAGTAACGAAATGGTGACCCATACGAGGTATAGCCAATGGAGTTAGTTGAGGTCTTGTAAACAGTGCTTTTGGAATCTCTTCACTACCCGCCGCATAATATAATGTGTGGGCTGTATCAGGACTATTACCACTTACTTCAGCGTGGTCACGCATTCTTCTTGCGGCAAAGAATCGAGTAGAGCCAGCAGGTATGTAGTAAGATGGGACTACTTTGTAACTTGTGATAGTCCCTTTTACTATCTCTTGGAAATCTGCATCCCCTACACAATCAGTAAATGTGTTTGTCCCTGTGTCTAAGAAACTCGCTACACCACTTTTACCTGTAGTTGGGTCATACAATCTCAAAAACCTGCGTGCATCACCGGGGCCAGCAGTTTCATCATACATTAAATCTAACGGATTAGCATTCACTGTAAGAGTAGTACCGCTAAATGATACTGCTGTTAATTCATTAGCCAAGACTCCATCTGTATGTCCGTAGTAATATGGGTAGCGATGAGAATGGCTGTTACCATTCTTAGTTACATGGAAGAATAATGTACGGTCATGTAATTCATACGATGTTTCCAACGGTGCGTTACCTGTAGCAATCTCCCAACCCTTGTAAGTAGAATCAGGGAAGGCTTCTCCCGTAGCGGCTTGACTGATGTGTTCCCAGTTATGGTCACTGAAAGTAGGGCCAAGGCGTGGGCCAGTTGTTTCATCAGTAAACAAATGCTTGAGTGAGTCTTTAGAGATAGGGCGCATCATACCACCACTACCAATGGTTTCAGTTTGATAGGCTTGCAGTGCCCCGAATCCCGGCCTAATAATTAAATTACCGGGTATAGTATCAGGGTCAGGTAGTCTAATTTTTAGATTAGGTTCTGTGCCACTGTTAGCAACTGATGGTGCTAAACCTTCAGCACTTCTATCGGAGACAGTGTTGTATGTGCGAATGATGGTTCCAAAAGGTGAACCACCTTCTATAATGTGAGTTTGCCCGGTATCATCTTCTACCATTATTTCTTCAAACTGTATTTCTTCATTTGGTATAGTTAGTACATTACGCAACTCATTAGGATGTTGGCTTGCTAATTGAGGATGAGATAATTCTTGAGCCTGAATTATAGGGAACATTGCACTGTTTGTGGTTTCAAAGGTAAATCTGTTATTACCTAATAATTCTTCACCCATAGTATATGCAGTGCCATCAGATTTTATTCTCGTAACGAAAGGTACAGCACCAAGTCCACGAGCGTTGGATGCTGGCAGAGATAAGTTTCCTCCATCCATTCTTTTCCATACGACATTTTCAATAGTAAAATTATCAGCAGGTCTATTTCTCATTGCATAATGAGGGTTTATATTTGGTAACCAAACACCATCTGTATAACTTGGCCCGTATCTTACCTTTAATTCATCTTGTTGGTCAATAAAATCTGTTGCTATATTTCTTTCTACATCTGTAGTGCTTTCTAAAAAGAAACTGCCGGGACTTTCATCTAAGTCAAAGAATAAATCACCAGTAGCGGCTACACATGGGGTAGCATTTACTAAGGATGTATCTGCACTTATGTTAGCGTTCCAATTAATTACATCTACAGGAATAATTGGGGCATACTTACTGGGTGCCTCATTTACGGTTAATGCTTCTATGTTTGGCCCACCATTAGCCGGTGCTACAAATCTTCTTGAATCATGAATCCTTTCTTTCCATTGGGTTGTACCTGCAAATGTTAGTGCGGTAGCGGCGGCAACTGATTGTAGTGTTTTACTTTTTACAGCCAGCCAATCACCCATACCTGTAATACCATCACGGTCACGCTTTGCTACAAGTGGTAATTCACCTTCATATGAAATTACAAGGAAACCACGAGAGAATACACCTTGGTTTTGATGTAATGTTTTAGGTATAACATCCGTACCATTAGTTGTAATGTGGATAGGTTTACTACCATAATTGTCTACATGTGTATTTTCAAACACATATGGTGTAGTGCTTCCAGTATAACCTGAATAAGCGGCAGTAGAAGCAAGACTTGTATTCCATGTGTAAGGTGTAGTTAATACTGTATCTGAAGTACCCCACCCGTTTAAAGGCCCAGTACTTTCAGGAGCATATTTTATTGGTGCAATGTGAGGTTGATGAGCAAAGGTACTCATTACTGAAGATGCTTTACCATATGGTGAAAATCCTAACATTGGATGCCATGCACCAAGACCACCGGAGTAAAGGTTTCCGCCTACTGCTAAGGAGTTTAGATAAGAATATCTTTCACCGGCCCAACCTACAGCACCAATAGGTCGTGTACGGTCTATTGCATCTACTAAACCACTGAAATGTACTCTTGACCTTGGGTATAAGGCACCTCTATCACCAACATTATTCATAAAAGTGTTTACTCCTGATTTAGACCAAACATAAACCTTAGTTGGTATATCTAAAGCACCTGTTCCAAGTAAATTAGGGAATGATAAAGCGGCTGTTCCATCGCACTTGTTATCCCAAGTTGTAATATCTTCTAAAAACGGCATACCGCTTATTCTATTTGGTGCGAGATTGAAAATTACATACCAGTGACTACCATCAGTAAATACTTCACGAGAATGATAACAACCAAATGTAGGTGCATCAGTACCAGTAGGGTCAGAAGGAAGTCTACCACCTTTATCGGTACGAATCCATCCCGATGCTGGTAACTGTTCAAGTAAAGTTTGGTTTGCTATTGATGTACCATCTGCACCCTTAGCCATCACATAATTTACGGATGAATCAAATGTAAGTGCAGTAGATGTACTGTGAGTAACACCAGCATCATTAGAATTTATACTTGAGTTTGATTCATTTAATGCACCGTTATTCGCACTATAAGCCGTATAAGTTAATTCAACCCATCCGTACCTATCTTGCCTATGAGCAGTACCCATAGAAGGTGCAAATGTTCCGCCCAGTGCTTTAAGCGCACCTGAACCCGGATTTTCATTTATTGCTTGACCAAGAATACAAGCCAATTCTTCACCGTTTTGACAACGGGTTGCATCAACAAGTATTGTATCTCTAAAGAAATGACTGGCATCTTCGTTAGAAGCACCCGCTAACCAAGTTGCCCCAAGTACCCCTGATGCTCTAAATGCTGTTTGATTCATTTGACCTACTACTGACTCTCTTACAACTCTATAGTCACTCTTTTCCATCGGTGGATTAAATGACATTTGTTGGTCTAACCAATTACCACCCGGAAGATAACCCCCATCCATGTGCCATGTAAGGTCAGCACTCATTGCTATACCATAGTAACTTGCGGCGGCGTGTTGATATGGATGTGCTTTTAGATAATCTTCTTCGTTAGAAGTGTTTACTTTACCGGGTACAGGATTTTCAAAGTGCTGTCCATAATGGTAACCATGTTCAGGTCTTTGACCAAGACCGTATCTGCTTGTACCGAATGTGAAAGTGAGGGTTATAGGAGTACTCCCATCACCCGCAGTAGCAACTTTACCAATAGTGAATCGGGAGGGGCTATTGATAATTGTAATAATACTACCTGATTGAATACCAGTACCACTTACAGTCATACCCACAACTAACTTTGCTGTTGATGTCATATCTATTACTGCGCTGGTGTTAGTTACAACACAAGTAGCATCAGTGAATAATACATCCCCAACATTAGGTAAACCTTCAGGCGGTGACCAATTAGATGTATATTGGTGTTGGAATCTTTGCCTTCTTGATTGATATGTGCTACTTGGTGGCCCATACTTATTATCAGAGTTTTTAATTTCATTTGGAAGGCTTACACCGTGTGGCATTTTACTCCAAGTGTTTCCTGTGGTAACTACATACCCCGGATGCGGCTCAATGTTATCGTTAGCATCAGTTGTTTCTGTGAATGGGAATGATTGGCCGGGGCCGAATATCAAGTAAGATGTGAAATAATTATTAGATGTTTTGTGGTCAGTATAATTTGCGTTTTGGTGAGGGAAACGGACAACTAATGGTACTGCTTTTTGAGGTACTATTCCAGCAGTATATCGAGCAGACAAATGTGATGGTCTATTTGCAGTAAGAGAATAATTATCAACTTCTAAATCAGGTGATAGAATGGCTGTTTTATTAAATGCAGGTGGGGTACTACTTCCTCTATGTTGATTTAAGAATGCAGTACCGGGGAAGAATGCTAAGATAGCGTTACAGTCTAACATGGCAAATGATGTGCTAATCTCATTTGCATTTTGAATACCGGCAGTACCAGTAGGCCCAGTAGAATACGGGTGAGTATAGAATGAAGAGTAATCGTTTTTCGTACCGTCATTGATGTCAAGCACCACACCACTAAATCCACCACCAAAGTAAAGTGGTACGCTGTGGTCGTTACTATCTCTACCACCCTTGAAGTAAGTGATAGGCTCACTTTCTATACTTCCGTATTGACGGTAACCGCTAAACTGCTTATCACCGTGTAACATAAATAAAGCACTTGCTACATCTGCACCTGAACCACTAAATGTTGCTAACCAATCTTCATTTTGATTTGCAACAGTAAAGGTAGTTAATGCAATACCAAGAGTTGTGTGCTTTACAGGTATGGCTGTAGCAAATTGTTTTTCACCATACCATATTTTTTTCTCTTCTCCAAATGATAATATCTTTGCTTCGCCACTATATCCACCAGTAGCCGCTTCTGTACCAGCAGATAACATTAGGTGGGTTAGATTTTCATTTCCATTTAAAGAAAATAACTTTTCAACTGTACCGCCTGTATGGTCATAACTTCCCATTACTATAGGATTATTTATTTTAGGTAATATGTGGTCACCGCTAATTGATAAATATGAAATACCTTTCAAATTGTTAGCCCAAGTAGTTGTATCTACAGGGTCATTATATGAATCTACAAGGATAGGTGTGGGTGTATTAGTATGATAACCACGACTTTTAGTTTGTATTTGTAACACAGTCCTTGGTATATATCCACAATCTACTTTTGCATTAGCATCTATATCATTGTCGGATAGTGGGTCATGAAGTGCATTACTTCTCGTAACAGTCCATTGACTGTTAGTAGATTTATCCAATTTTTCATATGCACCAAACTCAACATGTGGGGCTTCTATTCCCAAATCTTTGTGGAGAGTAGCACTAAACATAGTAGAAAGTGGTACTGCGCCACGCTGTGGATTGTGCGCTCGTATCTTAATAGCATCAGGGCTTACCCCCCATTCTCCAAATGTTTTACCATCTGCGGCATAGAAATTAGTACAATCAAATGAAAATCCTTCTTCAGTGTTAGGGTTTTGAAGATTTATTGCGTGAGCAGTAGCCGCCGCAATTACTTCATCAGTAATTAAACAAGTCCAATTAATACGAGGTGTAATCAATACTCTATGTATTTGATTATCTTGAAATGTGTAAGTACCATCACTATCACTATCAGTGAGTGTAGCACTATCTGTAGCGGCATTTAATTTATGAGACATAGCACCATTTGGCCCTCTAACTCCGTGAAACTTATGAGTACCAGCACGACCAAATTGTGTTCTACTTTCGTAAGATAATACAGTACCAGTAGAACCATCTCTATTAGCACCACTTGTAAATGGGTCAGTGACTTGTATTACACCGTTTTCTTTAGGGAACCCAAGATAACCAAGTATGTCAGGATGGTTAGTAATAGAAGAAGATGAGTGATATGGTTCTTCAAGAGTAAGTGTTAGATTAGTGCCTGTCCATTGCATGTAACTATCTATTCCTACAGACGGCGCAGGTACACCACGCCATTGATTTCCTCTCCAAGATACTTCACCTTCAGTAGCATGTAATCCTGATATGTCCATCCTACCTGTAGCGTCACCCCATCCAAGCATATGCTGTCCTATAGTAAATCCACCTTGTGCTACATCACGGTCATCAAAGAATATACAAACTTCGTCATCTAAAGTAGATGGTATAGTAGTTAAGTCGTTAGCAAACTTTTCTCCCATTTGACGGTATATGTATCTTAATCCATACCCACGCCCTCTATGGTCACTAAATCTAAGACCGTAAAGTGTTGAATTACCTATTGCATCTTCTCTTATTTCTGTGTCTTTTACATGTGCTGAATAAGATGTGATTGCTGTAGGGGATGTACCAGCCGAACCTGTTGTGCCTTTCTTTATTGCTTCGCCATATATCTTGTCAAACTCGGTGCTACCTTTACGGCCTAATCCGTGTTTACCGGCAATAGGTGAAAATCCGGGTACACCGCTTGCAATAAGACCACCAAAGTTTACTCGTGCGATAGCACCTTTACCGGCTCTTAATCCCTTGAGTAATGAAGAAGATGGACTTTGAGATTCAAACGATTCATCGTTTACAGTGTTTTGAGATATACCGCCAAGATGTGCTGAAACATTTCTTTGTACTGGATTAGATACATTGTCACGGCGTGGCCCAATATCATGATTACTTGTAAACGGTTCATCAGGTTCTTCTTGTGGTACTAATTCTCTTAATGTAGTAACAGGGGCAAATGGCCTTCCATGCTTGTTTAATGGCATAGGTGCAGGGTGCATGTTTTCACCCATCATTTCATCAGGTTGTGCCCAAAAGTTTCTGAAGCGACCACCATGACCAAGTAAGAATTGTGGTTGATATGCAGACTGACCTTTGCTGTTATCAAGCCATACACAGAAATTACGACCACTTGCACCGGGAATAGTAGAGTGTATTACAATAGAAAATCCTTCATTACCATTTATATCTTCTACAACTCGCCCAAGATGCGCTCGGACATATCCCATGTGAGAACCCCTATCATGAGTTTCAAATGCTACATCCCCATCCCAAAACGGTGAAGGGTCATAAGTAGAACCTGTAGCGGCAAAATCAGCGTTTATGTGTGCTGAAGATGCATCTCTATTTTCATCTGCCGTATCTGCTCTTACTCCTATGCGGGTTAAGTCAAGACGGGTACTTTCACCGGGGTATTGTTGCGATGGCCTTCTTGCATGGGTACGGCCATTAAGTGCGCCACCTTGATTAATTACTCTTACAATTTCTCTTGCCGCCGCTTCAATGTCAGTTACACCTTCTTTTACTCCTACTTCTCCCATATCAACTGTCATACGGCGCACGAAATCCATTTCAGTCCAGTGTTTCAAACTGTTAATTTTACGGTTAGTATCGGTATTTTCTTCATGATTAGATAAGTCTAATGTAGTATTTCTTTTACCCTTTAAACAAAGGAACGCTGATATTACACGAGTGCCGTCAGGCGTATCAAACATAGTGCTTGTATCTCTTAATGTGTGAGTAGCAAACCCTTGTGCCATTCTATGGGATTTTAATTGTTTAAGGAGTAAATTACCTGTACCACGCTTGAAACTTAGTTTGTGTTTTTGGTTCGACCAATATACTGATGCTACAGCAGGTTCTACTCTTGGTAAAGTACTGTCACCAACACTGTGAATATCGGATGTAGCCTCATGGTAAAGTCCAGTGTGTACAAAATGTCCATGTCCTTTTCCTCTACGGTGAGGGTTGTTACCAAGAGTAGCAGGGTCGTCAAGAGTGTAGGTTGTTTTACTACCACCCGAATTACCCGTTAAATCTTTAGAAGTCATACTTGGGATATTATGGGCATATGCACTTTCAATAAACTTAGATTGTTGGGTAGAGCGCAAAAACTTATTTTCAGATGGGAAGCCATTTGCTACATCTAATTGTGTAGTAAAGTAATGTGGTGCCCCTCCGTTTATACTGATTAAATGTTTATCTAATTTTAAAGTACCAGCCGCATGAGCAACATCACGAGTATGCCCTATGGTTGGAGTAGTAGCACCTGATTGAACCTGCATGTGTATATCATGTAATGCAATAAACTCTCTATCGTGTGCAACATCGAATAGCAATACACGAGCATGACCGTCTGTAGCAAGATATGGGTCAACATATGCTACAGTAGGTGCTTGAGTAGCAGTTAATCCAAATGCTTCATAATTCATTTCTACAGTTTTATTTACATGCTGTACAAAGTTTTGCGCTGTTTCAAGACATGAGTTTCCAATTAGGAAGTTTTCTAATGGAATACTATCACGAGGTCTTGCAGTTAAACTTCCTCTACCACCATTAAAACCAGTATATACATGCGCTTCGTTTAACACTCCACGGCTTTTTGCGAATAAACCTTCAATAGCATGAGGATTATTCATAGTCATGTTCATCCATACTGTATCACCATTACGCAATCCACCCTGTGCGTATGGGTATAACCAAGAGCGATTAAGAATAGCATCTTGGTCATCTTGCATTACACTACCTGCGCCTATTACTATGGTTTGATTAGTAGCAATAGCACCAGTGTTTGCGGCAGTAAGTTTGATTCTTGTGTCTCCGGTAAATGTAAGTGATTGATTGTTATTTGTGGCATCGGTATCATGACTTACAGTGAATAAAGTTGATGAATTAATTGCTGTAATTCTTACGGTACTACCTGAAGGAATACCAGTGCCAGTTACAAGCATACCTACATGAAACCTTGCTGTTGAATCACATTTTACAATTTTAGGATTATCACCAAATGTAGTGCCACTGCCTGATGTGTGGTCTGTATCGCAAGTAGAATCTATAATTTTACTATCAAAAGAATAAGTAGGGTCTTGTACTTCAGATACTTCACCTATGTATGTATAGGTAGAGCCAGCCAAACCAAATAATTTATCACCCCTTCTTATGTTCAACCCGATAGTATTTGCACTTGCAATTCTTGTAGCAGTAGTAGGTGCTATGTTAAACTCTGTAACTGTACCTGCACTACTTGCAACACTCGGTGCCCATTTTTCTGCTGTAGGAGGAAGGAATGTGTTTAATCCTAATTCGTATGTACCTATCGCATTAGCAGGGTCAGAAATTGCTTTTAAGGTATGACCTGCTCTTAGTAAAGTAAAATCAACTCCAATTAAATCAGTTAATGTTACAGATGTATTACCCGGTAAAATAGCAAGAATACTATTTTCATTACCTGCTGTTTGAGCCAATGCATCCCTACCAAGATAGTAACATTCTACAGCAGTAGCAGTACCTATTTCTCCAACATATATTTTATCACCTGCTTCTAAAGCACCTACTGTGGATGATAATTCTATATCAGGAAACAGACTTGCATCATCTAAAGTAATTACTAAATGGGTTACACCTGAAGTTACGGTGCTTTGTACATTTACAATTTTAGCACTTGCTCTTTTATTTTCTATACGAGAGGCATGAGGATTTGCTAACGGGCCAGCCTTAAACTCCACAGCACTTGCATATTGCCGTAATCCATAGTCAAGGTTACCACCTTGTGTTTGCATGTTCGCACTGTCATAATAAAACGGTGAGCGACCTTCGTAATCAGACGATGGTGTGTCTAAATCAGATGCTATAGGCACTAATGTCTCATTGATTATTCCAGCACCAATATGGATTTTAGTACCAACCGTAGCGTTCTGTCTAAATGTTTCAGTAAGTCCTTTGGAATAACCACCGCTTGCATTTAGTGGAATAGATATGTACCCATTAGAAGATGGAGTGTTGTCATATACACCCCAATCACCTGTACTCAAAAATACTCTACGCCTTGTTTTTCTTGCTTCCAAATTACCAAAGTGCTGCTCACCTGAACCATCAGGGAACATTTTTGGATGTGAAACAAAAAGTCGTAAATCATTACTAACTTCTTCTACCTTAGTAATAGTCGCTGATTTTACATAATCCTTATTTTTTACAATATATGAATACGCTGAATATGCTGACTTGTCAGATACTTCTATGTCATCAGCCCTGCGACCTACAGGAGAAGGATTCCAAGTGTGGGCTGTATATGTTGCATCAATATGCAACTTCATACTGTTATCAGGGCCGGGGAATATAGCCTCGGCAGTATGGTCAAAGAATTGTTTAGGGAATACTGGTATCTCTACCATTGCCCTTGTGCTGGCATATTGTGTACCAAGTTGATAATCGTGAGTGACACCATCCATAGACTGGAATAATCTATCGTTTACAGTGCTTCCATCTTGCACTAAATTACTATTATCAAAGTTAGGGTCATTAGATATGTAGGCTGATATTTGAAAATCACCAGCAGTACCTTGGGTGTATAAACCAGTAGCGTTAGCCCACTCGTGTATAGTAGCATAGGCTACACCAGCCGCATCTAAGAATCTACCTTCTTGTATAGCATCTGAATTATCACCATCAAAGTAAAAACCCGCACCTAACTTAGAAGTATAAGCCGCACTTGCACCATCTTCAAGATATATCCTACCAACCTTTGGGAAACAAATTGTACCCCAAGATTGCATATCAGGAGAACCGTTGTTAAGCGGTGTTACTGATAATGTATTGTGAGTTAATGCATCAGTTGTATCTATGAATACAGCCTGTACTACACAGTTACGCCTTGTAGAGCCGGGTAGTCTCATCAGTGGGCTTGGGTCGAATGTAGGTTTGGTGTTCACCGCCCCCTGCCCCGGCCCACCAAGATTTACTGTAACTACAGGGGCGTTAGGCTCAATTTCTTTGAGTATGTGAGAGTCAGGTGAACCGCTACCTATTGCGGTTACATTCTCATTAACGAAACTGTCAGCAATACCCTTACCTAACACGGTAGTGATGTTTGCATTTCTTTCAGTATCTTCAGTGGTTCTTACACCACGGATGCGGCATCTACTCATTAGAGTCAGAATACCTGCGATGTTTGGAACAGTATCAACTTCTGAAGTATTGATTGAAGATAATTGATTACTCCTTAATTTATTTGAAGGCTGGACAAATAACTTACAATATACACCAACTTCATCGTAAATCCTAATGTTATCTATAATATCAAAAATCTCAAAATGACTGGTTGAAGAGGATGTTGGGCCAATGTCAAATACACCAGTACCGGATTTTTCTGTGAGTGGTTGTAGTGTAAAGTTTCCAATATTATCACTATCTGTTTTAGTGTTTTGAGCAGTAGATGTTCTCGGCTCAATACATAACTTGTGATATACAGATTCATGAACCCCACTATTATGAGAGCGTGCTATTGCTTTTGGAGGTGAAGCAGGTATAGCAGTAGCATCGTCATCAGGGGTATAGAGTACAGGGGTAGTACTGTAATCTAATTCACTATCGTTTTCTTGACCACCAGTATTGTCTCCAAGAAGTGTATGAGAATCTTCCAAAGAAGCACCGAATCCATCTATTGCAGACCCAATAGTAACAATTCCGCCGGGTGAATATAGAGTAGCATTAGCAAGGTCAGTTGTAATTACATCAAGTATTCTTGTAGACCCTGAAATTAAATGGCTACTTGCTGGTACTGTTTTCTCAACCATCAACATCGGCCCTGAAACACCCATGCTTGCGCCAGTCAAATCTATTGCATTATAATGAATCTCTACAAACGGCGCATAATCATGAGATGCTTTTAATGCCGGAAGATGAAGTAGTGCTACACGACTTTTAGTTTCGGGTACTAAGTGATATAATCGAGTGGTATCGTTTATGTCTCCATATTCAGGCACCGGCCCTTTTAGTGCAAATAACGCATAATCAAACCCTGAACCACCTATGGCAATCAATTCTCTTTGTGCGGCAGGTAATCCGTTGTTTATTATTGCCGCAACTGAAGATGTATTTTTAACTCGTATAATTGGGGCGTTAATAGCAGGGTTGTAAAAATCTACTAATCCATTCATAGTAAACATATCTTTAATTGACTTGGTAGAATTATCATACACCATTTCTACTATGTCAGCAGAGCCATCTATTTGTTGGTCTAAGATTAAGTCAGTAGGTTTAGGGAAGCGGCGCATGTAGTCATGTCCAGTTATATGAGAATATACATGCCTTCCACTGTGACCTATTTGGAATAACTCATCTATAGTAGCGGGCCAATTTACAGCAAACGGATTGTTTGGGTCGCTTGTTGTAGTAGCCATACGAGATGAATATACAAAACCATGATTCTCAAAGTTACTTTCATCAATAGTCATTTGTCCTGTTTTATCGAATATCTGTGTACCGTAGTGTGGTGGCTGATATGGTTTACCAGTACCGTTGTCTATCAAAAGGTCAGCACCAACAACTACGAAATAATTGTCAACATCAGCAGTACGAGAGTGAAGTACACCTCGTAGTCCATTGGTTCCATTAATAAAATCTACATGAATGCTTGATACAGTAATTACTCCTGATGACCCATTTATACTGTGTAGCCTTACTCTTTCAGGCGGCGATAGATTTGGTTTGTGAGAGTTGCGATTTACAGCACCGGGATTTATCAAAAGGTTGTATGGAGTGTGTGCTGTAGCGATAGTAGTTGGAGAAGTAGGACTTGTAAAATAATCAGTTAATTTGTAGTTACCCATACTGTATGGGGTTGCTCTGAAATCTGTGGTAGAAGAAGTTGAGTCGTATGCCTTACCAGTTAATCGAGCAATCAATGCTTGAGCATCTGCGGCTGGTATGGTGAGAGTTGTAGTAGTACCGTTAGAGGCGGCAGTAAATGCACTAAACGAATAAGACTCTTCAATGATGTCAATAGGTTCTTCAAAGCGATACAATGCGGCTGTATGGTTACCCTTAACAGGAATGTGTGGTAGTGCCATCTCTTCGTCATAATCATTAGTCATATGGATTGCTTCTATAGCCCCACGGAATTGTCCTCCTTGACCACCAATATACACATGGCTGGTACTGCGTGCAACATAAACATCTTCAGATACGGTTTGAGATGCTACTGTTTCACCGTTTATTGCAAGGAATACTGAACCTTTTGATAAACCAGCGACTACATGGTACAAAGGTCTGTTATTGAAGTTAAGATTTGTAGCCTCATTATATGCAGAAGAATCGTATCTATTGTAAGAAAAATGCATACCTGCATGTTCTTGTTGAGGGTACACTATCCCATCCCATCTTGTTGTTACATCAAACGCTGTAGTTAATTTAACCAGCGATTGTCCCTGCATAGACTCTGTAGCAATAGTAAATACTGCGGGGCCGGGAGTATCTACTGTACCCATCTCAAGAGTAAACTGCCCATCACGAGATGCGATAATTCCACCGCAATCAGGTATAACCCAAGATTCTATAATAAACTCCGAGTCATTTTTTCTATTGATGTTGGTTCTATCATCACTACTATCAAGAGTATTTATTGAAACTTTATTTCCTTGCGGGTTAGTAGTACCTGTTTTTCTAAACCTACCCTGTGGTATAATGATAGAATCAGATACACCATCGAAGAAATATGCGTGACTACTACGGCCTATTGCTACCATAATATCACACAATCCAGTCTATAGGTACAAAGTTAATTGTAAAAGAGTATAGTGGTTCTCCACCAAGTTGAGTAAATGTAGCGTTAGCAATTGCGCCTTTGATACCAGTGTATTCATATGCCCCGAAACTTGTTATCATTTCTGTTCCTACAGGTTTAGCGTTGTCTACTGTTTTATCTTGTCTTTGTTTCATTGGGCCTGTAGGCATATAAAATAAAGATGAATTATCATTTACTGTTGATGTGAATGGTATTTGTAATGCTATAATATAATCACCGTATTTACTATCTAAACCAGTCCAATTAGAATCTTCATCATTATCAAACGCTTCAGATACCATAGCAGGTATAGAGCCTAAAATAGCACCTAAGCCACCGTTGTTAGAGTTGTTTAGCACCGCATATAATTCTGCTACCCTGTCACCTGCACTGTAGCCGCTTGCTGAAGTATTTTCTTTTCCACCATCAAATTGAGTATGAAATGGTTTAACAGCATTTGAACCCCATATAGCAAACGAAGGTTGATTTACATTTCCAGCCTTACCTGCGGCGTTTTGCTCAAGCCTTACAGCCTTAGCACTACCACCAGTATTTGGTGAATTAATTGTATTGGCCGTTACGCCAAATGTAGCAGTTTCTTGATTTACTAAAGCGGCAAAATCTGCCGCTATTTCTGCGGCTGTTCGTGCTGTGGAAGTAGTAGTATTGTACACTCCTACCCAATTTAAACCACTGCCCTTATGCTTCCCATAAAAACCACTGAAAGTAAGTGTACCACCTGATACAGCACCATCAGTGGTCGAAGCACTTAATTCAAATGTAGTTGCATTAGTAATCGAAGCAATAGTAGCACCACCGGGAATACCTGTACCTGCTACTGATAACCCAACTGAAAGTGAATCTGTAGAACCAACTGTAATAGTAGGGTCATTATTGTAACTGGCACTTACAGTAAAATTAGTAGTGTTTTTAGTGAGAAAAATGCTACCGTTTGGTATTTTAATTGCATGGTTAGAATTAAGTGGTGTATTTACTGTACCAGTATCAACTATTTTCTCAAGATTATCAGAAGTAGAAAATGGAAATGCACCAAAATTAGACAAGTTAAGTGATACAACCTCATCAAAATCTATTATTGCAGATGCTTTTTTAGCACCTGCATTTGAAAACTTATCTTCGTCGGCTATTATACCCTCTAATGTTATTGTAGCACCGGGTAAGTTTAGGTCAAAACCTAATCTTGAGCCGCCTCCAAATGGTACGGGTATAGGTACAACTCTTCTATCTACATTCATAACTAAAGTAGTACACATTAGTGGAATAAGCCCACCGTCATTACGCACTAAATTAATTGGAGTACCCATCAGTATCTACCTCTCATTGTTGAACCGCCGATGTTACGAGCCATCTCCTGTTGAATCATATTACCAATTTCACGAGCAAGGCTACGCTTGTCTGTGCGGTCAGTAATACCCCCTGCATTGACTGTTATATTGTATGTGCCCCCGCCCATACCCACACCGCCGGGGTTGTTTCTTTGAGTAAGAGGGATAACTGCCTCCGGCCCATCCTCACCAATCATAGCAAGAGTTGGATTGTTTACTATACCACCCTTTGCAAGTCGTGGAACATTATCTACATAATCTCCTATACTAAACTCTGCAACACCTATATCAATATTATAATTTAATATGTCATTAATTGTATCAATAATATAATCATTAATAGCATTTTTAATTGGTGTGAATACAGCCTCAAACATTCCAGTTATAGAATCCCATATTTCTGATAAGTTATCCATTGAGAAGAAGTCACTTAACGCTTCAGGAATAATATCACTCCAACTCCAATCAGGTAAAAGGTCACTCCATTCAAAATCAAAAATACTGGTTAAATCATTCCATCCAGTTTCTATAGAATCAGTGACATAATTCCAAGCATCTTCTATGTAGCCCATGAAAGTGCTAATTGGGTCACCTATGTATTTATCCCAAGCATCTCCTATGTTTGAAAGACCTCTACTAAAATTATCTTTCATCGTTTCTATAAGTAAATCAAAGTTTGCAAAGAAATCACTAATTGGGTCTGATATGTATTCAGCCCAAGCATCTCCTATAGTTGAAACACCTGCACTGAAATTATCTTTCATCATTTCTATAAGTTCCCCAAGATTTTCAAAGAAATCACTAATTGGGTCTGATATATATTCGCTAAAGAAGTCAGCAATAGTACTCCAAGCATCAGAACCCGATGAAGCAAAACTATCCCATTGTTCTCCACACCAAGTCCAAAAGTCACTCAATGGGCCAAAAATATATTCATCAAAGAAATCTGCTATGGCCCCCCAAGCATCCTTACCCCATTGACCAAAGGTGACCCATTGCTCTTTATACCAATCCCAAAACTCTCCTAATGGAGTTAAAATATAATCGTTAAAGAACGCAGCAATAGTACCCCAAGCATCATTACCCCATTCTTTAAACGCTTCCCATTTTTCTCCGCACCAAGAAAAGAAATCAGATATTGGTTCATAAATATACTCGTTAAAGAAATCTGCTACTGCTGTAAATGCCTTGGTAGCCATGTCACCGGCTATTGTAAATCCAGTACCTATACCCGATACTAAACCGGACATACTACCTAACATGGATAACATTGACATAATTTCACTCCCAATCTAAAAACGAATAGTCTAATCCTACTACTTCTCTGTCTCCACTTTTTACTTCTTGTCTTTTACGCTCAATATTTTTATTGTTTTCATCGTTAGATACCATAGCCCAAACAAGCGATTGCTTGAAGATTTGCTTTGGCATTGAATATACTTCTGTGAGGGATATATTATAGTGCTTTGCAATGATGTAAGCCCACAATTCTATTTGTGTTCCATAATCATCTGCACTATCATATTTTTCTTTTTTAAGAAACTTTTCCACCCTCACTCGGTCTGCTTGGTAAACCCCCCTTGCAGAGCCTCCATCATCTCCGTAGGCTGAGGTAATACCTTACTGACTTGCTCACCGACATAACCTTTCAGTGAAAGTAATTCTTCGTTAGATAATTTAGGGTTAGATTTTGTAATCCAAGTGGAGAATGCGTAGCCCCAATAACTTGCTAAATCTAATGACACATCGCCTTTTTCTACACGAATCATTTTTTGTGCGGCGTTTTGTATGTCTAGGAAGGAAACATCCCTCACCCAAACTTCAATAACTAAATTATCATCATCAGGGTCTATACTGATGGTGTGTTTAGTCGTATCATCATTCTTCATTAACAGGCTCTTGTTTGTTACTACTGTTTTTGTCATTAATTTCCTCTCCATTGGATGCGGCTACCTCGTCGGTAGGGGCTTCCGAATTGTCTTCAGGGGCTACTTCTTCAGTAGGGCCATCAGATTCTTCTTCGGGAATGTCATTTTGCTTTAATCGTAAAATAAGTTCAGCCTTTGTGCCGTAAACTGGTAGTCCACGCTCTACACATATTGCTTTCAACTCTACTACAGTAAGTGAATCGTACTTTTGAATCTCTTCAGGGAATGGGTTAGCGACTTCTTCTTGGACAAGAGGGTTGACTTCTTTCTGTACTGGGTTTAAAATCTCACTTACCATAGCATGAATACCGTGATTATCTAAATCAGCCATCATCTCTTCACTAAATGTTACACCGTTTGCTTGACATACCCATCGAGCGTACCCTAATGCGCCGAGCCTTCGATATTGTTGTAGTGATTGCTTCATATTTACACCTCAATACTTGATGATGGTATCTCTTGCGATTACCTTTATTGCCTTTGGCATGATTTTTAACATGGATTTTACTGCACCTTTATCTTCAGGGATTTGAAGTGGTGCTTCTATGATAGCATACTCATCAATAATTATCATCATACGCTCGGTATCTCCGGTTGAAGTACTCTTTTCAAAGTCTATAACAATTCTATTTGAAGCACTGGCTTCAGTACTTACACTAAAATCAGTTGCAGTACGCATTTTATGATAGAATATAGGGTCATCAACAACTACTTCCATAGTCATTTCATAAGTTGTTTTACCTTCTACCATAAGTGATGTATTACGAGAACCACCAAATGGTACTTGGGCAGTAGCACTCTCTACATTTACTTGAGAAGAACCATTAACAACATGGAATCCTTGTAGTCCTGTTTGCCCTGTCAATGTAAAGTTTAGTACTTGAGCCGCTTGAATACCTGCGATATTAATTGTACCGTTGTAAAACATAAATGGTTTTTGAGTATTCGTACCTATGCCCGACTCTAATCTTTTAACAGCAGTATTCGCTGTATCATCAAACATACGGTGAGAAGAATAGCGTGGGAATGGGCTTGCTTCAAGACGGCCTGTATCGGTATAACAAAGTGCAGAGTTAAAGTTTACACTTAGTCTAAGAGCCGCATCATTATCAGTAGTTAGAGAAAAGTCAGATACTTTACATCCACGATAGACACGAACCAATTCTTTTGTATCTGTGACTCCACCATCGAATGCACCTTCATCAGCATCCACATCTCTTCTTCTTTGAGATACTTCCATACAGAATGAAGGAAGTGTGCTTCTTGAATATATCAAATGGGTTACTGCTTTGTCAATTACTTTAGCAGCAGAAATTGAAGGTGGGTTAGTATCGGCTGTACTAAACTCTCGGAAATTGACTGTCAGACCAGCAGCGTGAGAGTATGTTAATGGTTCATCAAGATACAATGTATTACCATCTACTCCGATAACTCTTCGTGTTTCAAAGGCTTTTGCTGTGTCAAATATCTCATCACTAAATGCACCAGTCCATACCGCCCCTTCGGGTTCATGGTCACTTACTATAGGAACAGCAGTAGCATCTTCAATCTCGATGTAGCCACCGGCTGCAAAATCTGTTGCACTTGCTACCACAATATGAGAAGCACCTGCTTCACATGCAGTAGTTGTGGTAGCGTCATTTGTGTCTTCCGTATTCTCTGCAATCAAATCTTGTCCAAGACAATACTTCAACCAGCGTGCGCTGTGCATAGCAACTTCAAAAGAGCCGCCTTCAGTGATAAACTTCCCCGGCACCTGTACGCTTGTATCACGACCAAGACCCACTACATGGAATCTCTTTAGGTCTACTTTGGTTTCAGGAAGAGTAATTGCACTTGCTATACCTAAAAATTGGTCTATCTTACAAGATTCTGTAGCAGGGTAAGGATAATTGGCATGGTTTACTGGCTCTTTCATAGTAATATCCATTGGTGGGGTTTTGTAAGGTAGAATGTGTAAATCAATTGCGGCGGCAGATAATGTAGCGTCACCTGTTTGCATAGCAGGTGTAATCTTTAATGTCCTACCATCATTTTCTACGATTGTAAAAAAACCGGCTTTATCATTCGCATGTAATGTAGAAGCCGTATCAGTCCATTTAACTTGAGAACCTACCAACATATTCTTTGGGTATCTAAGTGCATTACTCAAAAATGTTAGAGTAGCACCAGTAATGGCACCACCAGTAGTAGACGCAGATAATTCAAAATGAGTTGCATCTGTAAGCGATGCTACAGTAGCACCAGTAGGAATACCTGCCGCCCCTGAAGTAACAGTTTGTCCAACTCTGATTTCAGCATTAGCGGTGTGGGTAATTGTTGGGTCGTCATTATAAGCCCCACCACCAGCAGTAAAGGATGGTAAAAACATTACAGCATTAGATTGAGCAGAAAATGTAATTGTCGTAAAATCGTTACCCGCTACAGTTGCAATAGTCATATTAGCATCTGTATTTGCATTAATTATTAGTCCTGTTTCAGTAGCAAAAGATACTTCTGCTAAGTCACCCTTATACACTGTTGATGGCATGTTTTATTCACCTATGGTATCAATTCCGCAAGTATTACTACTTCTACTTGGAAGGTCATACGAAACAAAAACTTGCTTCGGTCACTCAAATCTGTCCGAGTTTTGAAAACTAATCGGTCAAAGTTAGTGCCGTCGCCTTTACGCTTCGTATGTATCAACCTCCGTATTTCATTTTCAAGAGCCTGTAAGTGTTTACGCCCCTTAGTGCTTCTCACATCAACAGTTATATTTATGCGTGTCGTAACGAAATCGTAAAACAATTCCGGTGCTTCTTCGTTATGCGCTGTCTCATAGCACAGAACATAGTCATGCTTCTGTAAATCAAGACGCTTACCATGTTCTGCTGATGTGTCAGCAATATCTACGACTACAGGGCGATAATTACTGGTATTACCTCTATTCCAGTTATCTTTAAATAGAGCAATAACGGCATCAAGCCCTTCAGTCCATGTTGCTACCATATTCAACCCTCCTTTTCAAGTAGTTTCTTGTAATCTATTGGAATAAAAAAGTTGTTTTCATATTTCATGTTGTATTTTTCTAAGTCAGGATTGGAGCGTAGCATAGCATTGTCTGTAGCCTTTTGAATAGAAGCATTCTGCTGTTCAGTAGCCGGTTCTTTGGTATCATTTTTGATAGGATAACCGTCTTGAATAGTGTAGCCCATAGCACCCGCTTCAATCATTTGCATTCGCTCACGATATGCGGCGGGTTGAGTAGTGAATTGCTGACGAAACTGCTGTTGCATCTGCTTGTCTTTCTTGAATAATTCTTCTTGCATTCTAAAATGAATATTTTCACCCTGCTTTTTAAAGTCACGCTCATTCATTCAAATACCACCATTTCGATATACTTTGGGAGTGTTCTATCTATTTCAGCCTGATACAATTGTACCTTACTTGCAAGGTCAATATTCTGTGTTCCTTCAGGAATTAGTACAGAACGGTCATCAGACATTAGTAATTCAATAGCAACAAACTTAGTGCATATATCTTCAATGGCTTTTTCCACATATCTTTCACCATAAATATATGCTACTTTAATTGCATTCCATTCAAAGAATGGATAAGAGTTGTTGAAGTAAACTATACCCATTTCATGGTCAATCCACCAGTCACGCAGACGACCAACATCTCCGCTACCACTACCACCCTGTAAATCTACTAAGAATGATTGCTGTGTAATAACCCCTGTAATATCACCTAAAGTACCAGTTACGGCTACACATCCGGTAAAAGATGTGGCAGTTTTCCCCGTATAACGGAAAACATCACCACTTGCATCTATCGCTACACCAGCGTTTACGAAGCCTGTAGTAGATGCAACATTGATTGTTGTAGAATCAAGGCTTGAGAAAGTAGTTGAATTAGTCTGTGTTTGGTCTAATGAAATGTCGGAGGATGAAGTAACTATGCTACAAACCTCCCCTGCTTTAACAGGGCGCATAGAAGTCACTTTTACTGCACCAGTACCGTAATCACTGTTAGCAGAAGCCAAAAACTCATTATGAATTGCTACATTAGAAGTAGAGCCTTCTAAAGTAAAAGTAGGAGCAAAGTAATTTGCTGTTTTACCGACCCTATCTTCCTTGTTAATTAGGTCAGCAAGATTTTGTGCAACAGTAGTAGCATCAAAATCATCTCTCCATTGAGTAGTACCTGTGCCTTGGGCTAAAGTTGCTACAGAACCATTACCTGCTGACATGTAAATTGCTGAAGATGCTAAATTAGATACATCATCAAACTTTATTCGTACTTCAGCACCACATATTTCACGATAATCGTCACCTTGCCATAACTCAATACGAAGCATCTGCTGTACATTACGGAATAGAAGTGGGCTTGTACCTACATAATCAGTATAGTATCGGCGGCGATATGGTTTGTAGGTATCGAAATTAATATATTCAGCCGCTACAAGATAAGGTCGCCAAGCATTACGAGTCATGTTATCTATCTTATCTTGCATTTTTAAGATGACATTTTCTACCTTGGCTTTAGTTAATCCACGAGTGCGGCCATTGGTAAACGAGGCTTTATTCTGTACATACCCGTTATCTGCTACTTGAAAATCAGCAGTGGTTAATGTTGCACCACTAACTGTAATTTTAACATGACCTGCTTTAGAAGATGCACCCCTTGCTATAGCAGTTACTTCTAAATCATCATGGCCGAATGGGTCAGCGTCACTGTAAATACGAATCTTGTCACCTACGCTAAAACCTACATCTCTGTATTCATTACCAGTGATATAGATAGCATCGCTGTCAGCGTCAGCACTCATTAGTATAGCGTCTTGTGCGCTAATCTCAAGAAGGTCTGCCACTTTTTGGGCTGTAGTGTACACTACTGCTTCAGGGTCAAGAGGCCGAGTTTCCGGCTCTCCGGGGCTGAATACCATTGGCACACTTTATTCCCCCTCACTGTGATTTTAACAAACTCCAAGCATCTCTAAATGCGGTTTGTCTTGATGTCTTAAAGTAATCAGGATGGTCTTGGCTCATAGGTACATGTTGCCTTTTTTCTTCAACCTCATCTTCTTCTTGAGGCTTTAGACCTTGACGAAGATTGCCTTGCTCATCGAATACATCAGGTATCTTAGGGGTAGTGTGGTAGTCACTATTATCTCTCATCATATTATTAGATTGTAATGTTTCTTCCTCATCGTATTCTTTTTCGGGTGCAAACTGACTGTCAATTGCCGCCATCTCACCTTCAGGGTCAGGCTTGGATAATTCTTCTTCAAGTCTTTGACCTTCAAATGGTACTCTTTCGCCCATAAACTTGAGTCCATGCTCATCAGGATTTTCTAACGCCTGTCTCATGAGTGCTTCTCTTGCTTGAGTGAATTGCTCTCCTGAAGTATCACCGCCAGCCCCTCTCAATGCTTCTGCGGCTTTCTTGTTAGCCCACTGTTGAAGTTTTAATTCTTCACCTTGGTCTGTAAGTACTTTCTGTCTATGAGGTCTAATTGCTTTAATGAGTATTTTTCCCATAGTATTACATCCTTTTACTTTCATCTCGATGGCCTAAGTTATATTCCATTGGTTTATCACACGCACCGCATGTTGCTCTCCACATAAAATGTAGAAAACCACAGTCGGTGCATCTTGTACCTGCACCTATGTTTAGTATATCCCCTATATCACGGTTGCGTTGGCGTTGTTGTTGTGTAACACCCGCCAAAGGCTTGTCTGTGTTACTAACCACATCGCCACCGTACTGATAATCAGCCTTGGTGCCTTGTTTGCCCCCTCTGACTACATCAGAAAGGTCAATGTTCCTAACATCGAATGCCATACTTACTCACCTCAAACTGTGTAGGTAAGTAAAAAATAATGGTTACCAAGTGATGTAAATGGTTCTACGCTAATGAGTGCGGTTGTACTACCAGCCGATACACCAAGCGCACCAGTACCACCAGTGGCCCTAATGTCTGCTTGTATAAGCGCAGTTGCCGTTCCATCGGACATCATTTTAGGACTGTAGGGGCCGATTACTCGACTACCGTAGCCACTTAATACTGCCAAGGCTTATCACCTCAACGCTGTCCTAAAATCCACCAGCGACCATCTTGAGTGTGTGCTGTGCTTGTGTTACCAAGATTACCGTTACCGAAAACTACTTTGTTGTTAGTTTCGTCAATGCTTACCGCTAATGAGCCGTCGTTTAGTGTAACTGCACTTTGGTCAGGCCCAATTTTGAATAAGTTATCGTCATCGGTAACAATTCTCAATACCCCTGCTCCAATTGTTAGTGCGGTAGCACTTGCGATAGCCGTAATAACACCAATTTCTTGTCCTCCGGTAGCGTAAATGGTTTCTCCAACATTGAAGTGCAAACGCACATCAACTGTATCAACTACCATTGCTGTGTCTGCTACAGCCATGTGGTCGCCATCGTTAAGTTTAATTCCGGTGTCATATAGACTTGTTACATGACCCCCTGCCGCAAAGACATTAGTTAGTAGTCCATCGAATGATACATCTGTACCACCATCAGTGAAAGTTCCAGTAAGCATGAGCATATCGCCCATTACATGTGTTCGTACATCTATTGTATTACTTGCTGCCATTATTGTTCATCTCCTAATTCTGTTATTGGATTTAAGTGCCCTGCAACGAGTGCAAGTGCCCCTGTCTTAGTGACATAGCCACTGCCTATATCTACATTGTTGTCTGCAAGCCATTGTAAAATGTCTCTTCGACTCCATGTAGGTTCAGGAATACCTTCACGACTATTGGAAGACACTACTTCCTCTTCATCACTTATCTCAAAGTGTGATAGAGGAAGTGTGTGTCTCCACTCGTTTAACCATTCTTGAGTAACTTCTACTACTTTCCCTCTTAACCAAGGGCCGATAGTGTCTGCTCTGCGCCTTTCATAGAAAGGCCCAAGAAAGGTTACGGAAGGCACTTAATCACCCTCAGTTAAGCAAAACCGCCGTTACAGTACCCGCACCAGCCGCTTCTCCGTGAAGAACGATTGCAGGTAGAGCAGCACCAGTCTTAGCGGCTGGTGCATTTCCTGTGTTAGTAAAGGTTGCAGATAGTGTCTTGTCTGCTACTGCAAAAGTAGTACCGAGTACTCCAATAATTTTTGAAGCCCCTGCTGTAAGAACTAATACCTGTTCAGCCGCATCAGCAAGTGTGAATGCGATTTGTACTAATCTCATACTACCGTTTGCGTTTGTGGTGTTAGTGTTCTTTGCTTTGAATCCATCAAGTGCGCCCGGATAAGAACCTGCTGCTGCACCGCCGTCAAGCCATGCTGTTTCGTCAACAGGTGTACCTGTTCGCATGTCAAGGTCTAAAAGAACCGAGACTGTTCCAGTATCAAAATCTCCGTCATCGAAAGATATTGTTAATCCTTTTTGTGTTTTTGTTTCTGTTGCCATAATAAATCATCTCCTTATTTTATCTCCAAACACCCTCACTTCAAGTCTCGGACTGAACCGTGACCTCCAAAGAAAGTAGTCCATAACTCTCCCATAGTGCGGTACATTCCTTCTTGTCCAAGGCGGTTGATAGCGAATGGGTCGCCAGTTTCAATACCGGACTCAAAGTACTGTGTTGGAATTGCTGTACTAAAGTATAGATAATCTGTGTCAAGGAAGTACATTCTGCTTAGTGTGTCAGTCTGTACATCCTTGGAAGGGATAATTGGTACACCGTTGTATGTTGCTACGATAAATCCAGCCTCAATACCCGGTACACCCTTAACACCGTTATAGGTAGGTGTGACTCTCTTCTCTTCCATGAATCTCTGTTGAGATTGTAGAAGTTGCTGTAGTCTCATCAAAGTGTCATATCCAGTTAGGATAACCTTTGGATTACCACCACGAGTCCAACACTTTTGGAACAGGTCGTCAAGGTGGTCAAGTGAGAGAACACGGTCAGTACCACTGTTCTCATTGTGTTCTGCCAAAGACCATGAGTTTGCGCTTCGGTCAATGGAGTACATATCTTCTGCTGAACCTGCGGAAGCACCAGTAGTTACACGGTCTAATGACTCAAAGTCATTTCCAGCAACAGTAGCCTTGTCTGTAGTTAGCATCTTGTTAATATGTTCAGCGTGGTGCTTACCCATTTCTTCCTTTAGGATAGCACGAATGTCGCCAAGTCCGTCATCCTTGTCAGCAAGGAACATTGCAGTTTCAGACATATCGAATGTGTGTACGATTGTCTTAGGTTTTGCAGCAATGTGCTGGAAGGTAGGCTTGGTTGTGTCCGGTAGGGTTGCGTTCTCTGCAACACCGCCGCCAACAGTAAATGATGGGCGTTCAGTGATAACTCTCCAACCACTGCGTTCCCAAGGTCGCTTTGGTAGAATAGAGAATGCGTTAAACTCTTGGTTCAACTGACTCCATACTTTGCGCCCGTAAATTGCTTGATAAGTACCTGCTGTGGTACTCATCATAGGTGCGTCAGCCTTGAGTAATTCGCTACCGGAGTAGGAATAACCCATAGCGTTGCCAGCACCGTAGTAGTAGCGTTCCATGTCGTGAATGTTCCTGATATAATCTCTTGCCATTTTTCATCTCTCCTTTATGTTTTCTTATTCTCCCCTCATGGTTCTTGAAGCAAGGGCGTGGACTTCATCCCAACCCATGTTTGCCAAGTCCTGTGTGGAAGGAATCTCGATGTTAGATGCAGCAGACTTCTGTATTGCTACTCCGCCGCTACCTATGTTGTCTATTCGCTCGTTAAGAGTTTCAAGAGTCTTCATGATTTGTCCAAGTGGTTCTCGTGCATCAAATGCCGCCTTTTCTTGGTTTGCTTTTGCGATTTCTAATTCGCCGTTGAATCTGTTTGCAAAGTGTCCTTCAAGGTCAGTGCGGAATGATTGCTCTGTAGCCGCCGCCTTGTAAACTTCGTAAGCCGCCTCAATGTCGGCATCTGAGACATTTCCGTGGTTTAGGTAACCCTTAGCCATTGAAACTGGGCCAAGTGCCCCTGATGGAGTCTTGCCGCCACTGGAAGTGATTGCGTTGATTGCACCAGTGGATGGGCCACCGTTTTCCTGTCCACGGCCACGGACTTGACCAGCAAAGTAGTCAGCACCGTCAACTGCATCAGGATTGTCAAAGCCACCAAGTTGTGCCTTTTCCATTTGGTCGAAGTGAAGTCTTGCTGCTCCGGTGTCTACACCTGCTGATTTTAGTGTACCTTCCATCCAACTTAGATATTCAGAGGTAATTACATCGCTATATTCATTTCCTTTTGCATATGTCATTTTATCATCACCCTCTTCATCATCTTTCTTTTCTTCTTTCTCTTCTTTAGGCTCTTCATCGCCTTTAGATTCTTTCTTATCAGCAATTGCTTCTCTTAGAGCAGGTGGCATTTCACCTTTCTCCATTTCGTCAAGCCTCTTTTCAAGTCTGTTCATTATATCTGCCATGTCTGTTTCTGTCATGTTTCTATCCTCCTTCAATATACGAAATTGTGCTTCAGGGTTAATTCCTTTTTCACAAATTGTAATCTCATGTAACTCCATTTTTGAAATCTCTTGGTAGTCACCTTTTTCCATATCTGACCTTCGCACTCTTTTGAATGCTTGACCTCCTATGGAAAATCCACGAAGGTTACCCTTGCGGATTTCGGCGGCTACTTCACGAGCCTTCTCTATATCATTACGGAGTTTAACTACAACAAACATTCCTGTGTCGTCTACTTCAGACTTCCACATTCTACCATTGTTGTCTACATAGGAGTCAATTACTTCTCCTACTTGTATATTGGAATGCGCTAATTGCACATTTCGGAATCTGTCGCTCTTCATAAAGTTACCAAAAGCACTGTTTAATGCACCTTGTGTAATCAAGTCGCCTTGCTTGTCTACCAACTCTACAGAAGCATATCCAGCAACTACTAAATCGGAACCACTCTTGAGAAGAGAGATGCCATCAGTAGGTCGCTGAATTGCCAACATTGTCTCAAGAAGTACTTGTAATGGTATTTATACCTAATCTTACCCTTGAGATATAATTGGCTGTCCATCGTCATAGTCTATAGAAAGATTTTCCCCTTCATCAGTTTGAACCTTTATGTGATTCAGTGGCTCTTTAATAGGTCTTTTACTTTCACCAGTATCTTTCTTTTCACCATCGAAATCAGGAAGGGTGGACTCGTTTCTTAACTTAGTGGGGCCACGAGGTGATTCTTGAGGTGTTCCAACATCAACTCCAAGTCCTTTTGGCCCTGTCCAAGTCATTTTTTCTTTTGTTATTGCGTCTAAAGTACGCATAATTATCTCTAAAGCCTTCTTCTTATCTTCAGGTTTTAGAATTATATTTTCATCATCTTCCTCAATTACTCCGCCGCTTTGACTTTCTGTGCGGTTTCTTGAAGGATTATCAGGTATTTTCATTTCAGTTTCTTTTCTTATGTTACCTGAAATCATAAGGGGTGCCACGGCAGACCAAAACGGAAGTAGGCTTTCAGCCAGTACTACTGGATAATCTGTTTTCTTTAGAGAACCTACTGCGCTGGTTGGAGAATGAATTACCCACGCACCGTTTAATTTTTCATAGGAGTAGTTTACTACATCTAAATCTTTCATGATGATTTGAATATGGTTATCATCTACTTCTAAATCATGCGGAATTAGAATAGGCGCAAATGACTTAGTTAGTAAATCAAGAGATTCTACACTTGCGGCTCCCTCTCCTTCACCTTCACTTTCTATTTCTTTAAACTGTACATTGTAGACTATACGCTCTTTACGGTTCTTTTTACTAACCCCAGTAATAGACGCTCGTATGATGTCACCAATCTTGAATACTCTTTGCTGGTTATGTGCTGTACCTACATCCATGTAATAATTACCTTTATGTTCAATTGCACGATTTCCTAAATCTTCACCTTGATTTATTGGCCCTGCACCTAATTGATATGTGTACGGCCCCTTACCCCTTCTATCAAGTACAATAAAGTTGTAATCTTTACTACTACGGTAAAGCACCCATTTAGGATGCCTCCTTTCACCTTTCATGTATGTAGATTTGTTGTCCCTTAATAGTATATTATCATGCTCTTCTTTCAGATTCTTTACAGATTCTTCAAGTCCTTCATCATCTGTCATTCTTGTATCGTGCGGGCCGGGTACTATGACATTTTCATGGCTATCAAATTGCGAGCGTAATATTTTCAGCCTTTCATACAACTGCATATCTGAAATATTACTATCATCATAATTTAAAATATCAATAATATTCAACTCTTCTTCTCCAAGAATAGCATCTATAGTGTAATTCTTGTCATTAACTTTTTCTAATGCTTCTTTAGTGGTTTTACGGAGTCCTTTTTTCTTGCCGTTTTCATTGTAAGCGGTTACTTCATCATCATTACGGACAATAATAATTCTTTGACCATCATACCATTTACTTACAACCCACGAACCACTAAACCCTTTCAGGTGTTCAAGGTCTTTCATATCGAATATACGATGCATTGGTCTAACTGGTGGTGACCATGTGGCTTCATCACTTTTTGTTAGAAGTACATCAGGGTCAAGTAATGAAGTAATAATTTCTGTCATCTCACTCATGTTGATAGTAGTTGGAGTATCGCTTGCCGCTTCAAATGTATTATAATCCATAGAATAAAATGGCGGAAGTGTATATTGTGGAGGTGGTGCATTTTCCCAAGCCTGATTCCAATTACCTTTACCGTGTGCTACATCAAGTAATTCTTCAGGTACACCATAAAATAATCCGGGGCCGGGTTTAGTACCTGCTACTATATTACCATTTGAGTCAAACTCACAACCTACATTTGGATAACACTCATGTCCACCATGCCAAGCACCACTATCAAAGGTGTCCATGATAGAATGATTGTTAGGATTTGGTGCGCCGACAGCCCCATCTCTAAGACCTGCTGACTCTATTCTATCGTTTGGTGGAGTAAATACTCCATACTTATCTTCTTCAACACTTGGATTAAAATGTACTATGCTATCAAGATAGTTTCTTGTTTGTTTTGATGTCTTTTCTTTACCTTTAGCAGATAAGTTTTGCATTCCGTGTACATCGGATGTAAGCATTCCAATACCTGCGGCTTGCATACTAAAATCAAACTGTTGAGGATTTAACATTCCCATCATTCTGCGTGGTATAGCGTGTGCAAAATGCCCCTTCCAATCAGTTTCTTTGAATGCTTTTTGACTTTCAAACAAAGCATTGTGATACCCCTTATTATGTAACTTATGGTAAAATAATTCCTCATCGGATAATTCATCTTCATTTTTATTTGCTAATTCTTCATCATGGTGTAAACTTTCTATATTTACACCACGAACATTTTTGATATTACCATGAGTAATAATATCTTTAATGGTAGATACCGCTAAAGGGCTATTTAATTTGTTACTCTCTTCAATTAATTTACGAGCATGAACCTTTGCGTTAGGAGTTTTTTCTATTCCTAACATGTTTAACACTTCATTTACACTCATGTTTCCATCTACCATAGAACCATGTTTGTTTAGATGCTTTGCCATATTTACATGGAATGGGTCATTTTTAGGATTAGGTTTTAATTCGCTGGACAAACCATATCCTGTAGCAGTTAAACCATGTACACTATGTGGTACAGTCATGATATATCTTTGAGCATCACGGAATGCTCTCATAGTATTATCAATATACTGTTGAGGATTAGATTCGTCAAAAGCATCAGGTCTTGCCTCCATCATGGCTGGAATAATTTTATCTCTTGCCACTTCTGCTACCAAGTTTCTATGAGACTTAGCCAAATCGTGTTTGGTGTTTGCTTCTATAGTCCAATAGTTATTTTGCTTTTTACCCAAAACACTTTGCATACTCTTTCTTTGAACAGCAGATAACTCTTGCTCTACTTCGGATATTCGGTTTGCAATAGCCTCTTTTTCTTCCGGGTTAGTAAGTCCCATAAACTCGTTATTTAGATTATCTAAGTATTCTGTTAATTCAGATTCTTTTTCAAGAGATGGTAACATACCGCCAACTCGTACCATTCTGTTTATTGCATCATGGACACCAAAGGGTGTTACTGTCTTTTTCTTTTGAGTACGCTTTGCTTGCTCGTTTTCATATTTAAGAGAACTAATTGTATCATCAAATGTGTTTTTAATTTCATCTCTATTTAATTCGGCGGTTTGAGCCATTCCTAACGCTGATTTTAATTCGTGGTGGTCATCGCCTTCTAAGTAATGTAGAATTGCTTTAGGGTTAGTAGTTTGTAAAATCTTTGCTATTGTATTAACAATTTTTAAGGGCATTCTGTTTTTTGGATTATCAATAAACAGATTTTTCATATTAGAAAAATTAGGTTGAGTTACACCCCAACCGAGTAATTCTTGTAACTGTTCACGAGAGGTTTCCCCACCTACACCACTATCGCCTCTCATGTAATCTTTAAACTTTACAATTGACTTAGGTGCTGGTTGATTAGGATGATTTATTCTACCAGTTAATTCATTTAAGAACCAACTATTTCTTGCACCATTATGAATATGAGTATCTGAAGGATTAGCACCAAAAGATGATTCAGGTCGTAATGTCTTATTTGGCATCTGAGTAATAAAAGCATTAGGTGCTAAGTGACTACCATATTTTTTCCTATCGGCTTTACTGGTAAATCTAATTTCATGTTCATACTGTGGTGAAAGTGAAGATTTGTGTTCAGCAAAATTATTCTTATCAGTTATACCCTCTCGTAAATTACCACCATCTGTTTTATGTGGTACACTTATATTCATTGGAGAAAGTAAGTTTTGCAAGGACATAGCATCAGAATGATAAATATATTTTTTACTTTTCTCATCATAACTACCATGTGCTTTTTGTTTTTCAGGCATAAAGTGATATGCAAGAGATTTGTTATTTTCATTAGCATGAAGGTATTCTGTTCCTGTGTCACTTACATCAAATAAATCCGATACACCATCTTCATTAGCGGCAATGGAATGAATCATTTCAAGATAAGTAGTAAGAGTCATACCACCTCCACCTGTACTTTGGAATGGTTGTGACCAAAACTGACCCGGCCCATATGTATGTTTACCATCTTCAGATAGTTTCCAATAATCGGGCTTCTCTTCTTCAGGGTCAGGGCCATGTGCCGCAGTAAAAAATCCACGGTGATTACGGAAATCTTTTATTCGTGACTGTAAAGTACCACGAGACTTTGCAATATTTGCAATATAATCTACCATACTATCTTCAATTATGGGGCCATCTAATTTTCCATGTATAGGATGATTTTCTAATAATTGGCGATTTGAAGGGTCATATCCAGCCAAATAAAGTAAATCTTCTTTAGTCATTCTTACTCTATTAACATCCTTGTTGTGCTTCATTGCTCCTAATTTTCCATCTCTTTTAAGTGTTCTAAAATGGTCGTTAGATGCACTTCGTAAATCTTCCCATCCCATTTCTTGCATAGGATTTTTCCCTATCCGTAATCGAGGTAGAAATCTTAGTTTGTTGTGTTTTAACTTTTCACGACTATTTACATGCTCATCATTTATATCTTCAAGAATATGGTCTGCAAATGACCTTTCACCTAATTCATCCATAGGAGTATGAGACACTTCACCTAATGCTTGTTGGAAAAATCTGTCATCTTCATAATTATGATAATCAGTATTGTTAGATTCCTGTCTGTAATGTGAGTTTCTTCCGGGCATTCCCATATCTCTAATTGCCCAATTCATTTCAGGAGTCATTCTCATTAGTTTATTATATGCTAAACGGGCTGAAGGTATTCTTTCACCATTAGGTAACTCAATTTCATCATGATTGTCTACTCCTTTTTCTTCTATGTGTTTTTGAATAGCAGTACGCTCTTCAGGTGAAAACCATTCAAGACCGTACATATATGCACGATGACCAAGATTTTTTGGATGATGTTCTATATCATCCATATAATCACTACCACTAACATTATGTTCATTAGAAACCCAATCATTTGCTCTATCATTAAAGTGAGCGTGTCTCATTGCTTCTTCTGCTTCTAAAGCATTCAAACCCATGCCGATAAACTCTTCACTCATTTGTGAGTTTTCTTTTTTCCAACGGTTATAATCTCGATGGTAAAAATCTTCTTGATGGCGATTGAGTGTCTTAGGTGTGTTTACATTACCTAATAATTTAGTATGTTTAGTTTTATCTTTAGGATTTTGATAACCTGCTAATAGAGAATGACTTGAAGGTAGATGTTTTAGAAGTTTTTGCTCAAACTCCCTTTCATCTTCTATGTGTCCGTTAAACACATGGGAGCGTAGCATCTCAACAAAGTGAGGCATTTCGCTTTCAGCGTGTTGCCTTCTCAATGGGTGATTTAATTCGTGAAAGGGAAAATGATGTTTTTGGTATGCGCTTTTTGGACTTTTAGGATTAAAGTAAGGCCAAACAGCAAATCTATTGTGGGCTTCTTCAGGACTCTGTAGACCATTCATCCAAACATGTCGAGTAGGCTCTCCGTGAGTGTGGTGGTTTGAAAGTAAATACCCTTCTCCGGGGCGATAAACATTTATTTCATCTTGCTTCGCCGCATCTTTTTCTCTTTTTTCTTTTTCAGATTCTTTCAGGATTATTTCTTCTGCCGTTTGTTTTAACGACTTGTACACGATGTCAGTTGGAACATCAGTGTTTTCGTATGCGATGATATATTCAGCCGCAGAAGTACGAAGGTCTATTCCATCTTCAAGAGATTTCAATAACTCGTTTGCACAAATATCGAAATGTTGTGTTGACATTTATTCACCGCCTACTGCGATGAACCTTCACCAGCAGAATCTTCTCTTTCAACACCAGTGCCAGCATGAGGATTCATACGACCACCGAGTTTACCTAAGTCTACTTTTTTACTGTCTTTTGCTCTTTTAGGCTTACCATCTTCACTGTCAATGGTTTTACCATTAGAGGTATAATATGAAGTGCGAGTTTGACCGCCGGATTCAGTAAATAGTTGAGGGTTTATATCTGTGATTTTTTCTTTAGGAAGAGGCTTTGGGTTAGCCATTGCTTCTGCACCCTTTGCCATTTTGCCGCCACAGCCCATTTTCATACAGCCCATCTTAGCCATCTTTCCACCACATTCAGGACAGTCTTTACAACTACATGGCCCTTCACCACAATCTTTGCAAGTCTTTGCTTTAATAATGCGATTAATTCTTTGCTCTAATTCAATTGCTTTGTTTAGTAACGGTGATTCATCGTATCGTGGTTTCATTGTGCAACACCTCTTGCGTCGTTTGCCATGTCATGAATATCCTCCCATGACATGTTGTGCATTTCTTCATTTGAAATTGAAGTAACATTTTGTTTATTAGATTTCATAATACCAGTTGATAAATCCATATCGCCTCTAAATGGGTCTACTTGTAAATCTTCTGTAAATGGTGTACTTACATTCACAAGACCCATTTTTCGCAATAATGCTTGAGGGTTGTTAATCAACTTTCTAAGAGCCGCATTTTCAGCCTTAATTACATTCAAATTAGTGTCCATAATCTCCATTTTGTTAATGAGTACACCCATCAACTTTTCCGCATTATCCGAAGATTCAGTCATGTTACCACCTCAAACTCTTCTACCGTAAGAACCGGCAGAGCGTTTGTAATTCTTGCTAAGTTTTTGAGAAGAAGTAAACCCAAGCCTGTTTCCTTTTGCAATAGCATTGGTCTTAGGTTCTTCAAACTTCAACACAGGAACACCGCCAGCGAATATATCTCTTGGCCCTGTAGGAGACACTACATCACCTTTAGTAATTTCACCTTGTAAATCATCAGCAAGGAAGTCGCTTAACTTCTGTACTTCTGTAAGATGTTGCTTTGCTAAACTACCATCTCCGTTCTCTAAAGCATCAATGAATGCTTTTTGTGCCTGTTCCATCTTTCTTGCCATAGGATGCATTTTAATTAAGTCCATATTTATCCCTGCTGTGTTACTCTCATGTATTACCTGTTTAAGAGACTTATGCACCTCTTAGGTTTCTCGCATCTCTTATTGCTGTACTATTTCTTTGTTGAAGTGTAGGTGGTGGGCCTCTTTGTTGGACATTAGAAATTGGTGAGCCGCTTCCTAATGTAGTGCGCCTTTGTGGTGCCGCAGGGCCACGATTACGAAGCCCCATACCTTGACCTCCCGGTTGTGGCGGCGGCATTATTTGATTAGCCATTTGTGGAGGCATTTGCGGCCCTCTACCCATCATAGGCGGCATTCCACCCATTGGCATTCCGCCCATTGGCATTCCTCCACCCGGAGGCATACCCGGAGGCATACCCGGAGGTGGTGCGCCACCCGGAGGTGGTGCTTGTTGCTGTGGTTGAGGTTCAGGTCGCTTGTAAGTAAAGCGAATATCACGGTTGGCGGTGTCCTCTATCAATTCAGGTGCAAACCCAAGTTGAGCCATACGCTGTGCAACATTCAACTCTTGCTCATCACGGCGTAGTCTTGTAATTTCATCTTCTTCTTCATTTGGATATAGAGTTAATTTCCAATCACTAATATCCATTTGCTTTAGAAGGCGTGGGAATAATACTTCAGTGTAAACTTTTTGACCAAACTCTACTGCACGATTTGTAACAAGTATCTGCATACCTTCATTATTCAAACCGCCGGATTTTCCGCTATCAATCATAAAGACAGACGAAACACCAAAGAAAGCGGCCATACGATTTCTTATTTCATCACGAACAGCAATGTATTGCATTTCTTCAAGAGTGTCCATAAACTTGACCCAGTTTACACCACCACGACCTGTAGCAGATTCAATACCGACCTTTGGAATATAGTGCGGGTCACGCTCCATTTTTTCATCAACAGCCTTCCAAAACGATTTCATAGATTCAAGATTATCTGTAGTTACAGATACAATACCTTTTGGCATTCTTCGCTTTTGATACGCTGTATAGATGTAATTATCCATAGCGGTAAGTGTCATTGCTTGTCTCCACATGGTATTAACAGGAGAGCGACCATACAGTTTAGATGGGGTATATTTGCTTACATGTAATACTTCTCCTTCAGTAAAGTACTGTGTTTTACCTGAACCAGCCATATTCACATAATGTACATCATGTAATTCAGAGCCACAAATATCACAAGTTTCATCTTCAGCATTAGTTTTTATTTCCTCTCTATGAATCAAACAGGTCTTGTAACGACCACCACGGACTCCACGCTTATCTGCAACAATACGCATGAAGATAGGGTCACCACGCATAATCTCCTTTACACGGAAGAATGAAACTTCTTTTGATTTAGGGTCAATAAAATACTCTTTTACAAGAATTAAAAACGCATCATCCACTACATTTAGGTCTGCTTCAATCTCGTTTAATACATGTAAAAATGACTGTTCCATACTGTTTTCTTGCTTTAGAAGCCATTTAGCGTATGTTAATTCATCAGTGTCCGGGCCTCTTACTGCTCCGCCACACTCTTTACATTCTTGTACATCACTTTGATATTCTTCATCGCAAACTACACATTTCTTTACGAATCTCTTTTCCCAATAATATCCTCTTCTAAACATCTCTTGCCTTAACTTAGCAAGCACTGTGCGTAAAATTAAGGATTCATTACTTACTGCATATAGTGCAGGTATAGTAATACCTTGAGCCATTACAGGTTCTTGAATACCACTTGTCCAAAGCGGCATGGTAGGAGTAGGCGACTCTTTACGCTTAAACGGACTACCAATAGCACTTAAAAATCTACTAATTCTTCCTTTTTCGTCTGCCATCATAATCCCTCTGCATATCCGCCTATGGTATCAGCATTCAAGCCCCATTCACTTAGAAGAGATTGGGCTTTGTTTTTATGCTCTTTCCAATTATTAAAAGTTACAAGTTGGTATAATTCATTTTTTCGCATTGAATCTTTTTCATCAATGTAATTCATTACTGCCCTACCCTGTAAAGACTTTAATTTTAGATGAGGAAGAATACCTTTTAACAAGGCACGAATAGAATCCTTTGAAGAGAAAATAAGTCGGTGTACTGGTTTAACTGTATTCTTTGCTAACTTTTGGTCAGATACAAGACGACCACATTCAAGCAATTTTTGTAAATCTTCACAATGCATTTTACCTTCTGCACCACTGGCTACAATTGTAACACGAGGGTCACCACGCTTAGAGATAAAGATACTTCCATCAGCATCTACAAACCCTGCTGTGTATGCCCAAATGTCCTTTATGATAAGCCCATCATTACCCATTTTTACAAATGTACCTCTTGAAGAACCTCTGTAAACATCTACTTCTTCACCATACATTTTGATTAGACTTCCTAACTTACTTGTAGTCATAGATTTGTCAAGCACATCCATACCTCTTCTCAAAATCTCTCGACTATTTAGTGGCCCTTCTTTTTCTAAAATATTAGATGTAAAGTTTAATGCTGAAATATCATGCTTAGATAATAAGTCAATTTGGTGTAAAGTATTTCTCCACATTTTTTGAGCATCTTTCTTTAGCCCTAAAGCAGATACCCAATTATCTTGGTCTGCGGTATTCCATTCAGATTTATCATTAATGTGTTGTAAGACTGTAACTGCTTTGAGATACTGTTGACAAGCCTTTTGCAAACTTGTACTTCTTGCCTCTCCAAACTTTCTAAGAGCCTTGAGAGTTTTATCATCTAAACCTATATTGCGGATAACATCATCCAATCCTTCTGACCAAGACAATCCTTTGATTGTGGTATCAACTTCCATAGCCTTGAGAGTACGAATATCAGTTATTATGCTGTCATAATCATTTCTATTAGACTTATCATGACGGCGCATTTTTCTACACATACGGATAATAGAATTGGCATCCTTGCCGTAATGGGACTCAAACCAACCATCTCCATTTTCAGGAAATGATTTTTTAGTTACATGAGTGTTTTTGAATATTGTAGATGATTCTAAAGGTATAGTGTGGTTTTGAAAATGAGGGTGCTGTGATATATTTTGAATAACCATTTTTGAAAAGTTGTCAGTTACATCGAGGGGCGAATCGTAGACATCACCTATCAACATACTTCCCCACATAATGACCACTCAATTGACCTCTTTAATAAACTATTTCTTCTTATCCTTGTCTTTAACAGCGACTTTTTTGGGTTTGGCTACAGTAATTACCATAATCATTCCACCTTTCTTTGGTTTTTCTTCTTCGCCCTTTGCTTTCAAAAAGCCCATTACATAATCCATATTTATCATGGTATCATCCATCCATCTGCTAAACTATCTGTTTTGTGGTTTCTATGTGGTTTGCCGGTTAGCCATTCATCAAATCCGGGCATTACATCATCGAGTAGTACTATTGAACCCTTAAACTCCTTTGTAGCCCAGTTAGCAAGTGCTAACGCCATAGCCAAGTCATCATGAGTACCTACACTCTCTAACTTACCATTCTTCTGCATACCAAAGCGGTTCAATTCTGTTTCTAATTTGTGAGTAAACTCTCTACTTCTTTTATCCCCATACGGAGTTTGAATCTGCCCTTGCTCAAATGCCATCAGTAATGACATAAACATACTTTCTTTGCGCTGTCGGGTAGTCATGAATGTCTTAATTGGAATATCATTCCTCATCTCTTGCAATTCTGCGGCGAACATTCGCTGGAAGTTGTTACCTTCTAATTCTATTAAATCGGGTTGAAAGCGATTATTCATCAAAAGAATCTGCTTTTTCTGCGCTAAACCACCAACTCCTTTTTCGTGGAATACACCTACAATTTGCTTTAGATTATCTTCCGGTGGAGTACGAAGTACCAACATAGCAGTGAAGTCAGCATTCTTATCAGATGCAATTGCTGTGTCCCAACCTATGAAGTGTTGACCGAATACACCCGCCGCTTCACCATCTTCGTTATACTCTGTATCAGCCCTGTCAAGTAGAACCAATTCTTTGTTACGGGCACTTTCTAATATTGTATTAGGGAACATACTCGCAACATCGTGAATAGGTTCACAAAGATATTCACGAGAAAATTGTATTGCTGGCATAGATAAACGCCTATGTTCAAGAGAATCTAAATCCCACCTTTCAGGCCATAGTGCCTCACCCTGCTCGTTAATAGCCGGATAAGTTTCAACAGTAAATGTTTCAGTCTGCTCAAGTTGAGAGTATAAATCGTTATACGAGAACGGTGTGCCTACCATCATTAATCTACCTGTGTGGTGCAGTACAGGAAGTAATACACCATAGAACCAATCAGCCGCACGCTGTAATTCAGTACCAGTAGTACCCCACAAAATATCGTCACATACTACAACATTCGGGTGGAATCCACGAGTACCCCCACCAGTAGATTTAGCCATCATACGGCTACCATTGTTAAACTCAAAGTAGGTTTTTCTCCAAGGTCTACCTTCAGGAATAAGATGTCTAAGCATCGGGGTTCCTTCTATATTATTACGAATAAAACGCATATGTTCAAGAGTCTGTTCAAGAGAGTGAGAGAAAATCATTACATGAGTACCCGGTTGAAAAGCGGCTATCCATAGAGCGTAACTCATAAAGAAAACAGATTTACCGTGGTCACGACTTGCTTTAACGCAATAGTATCTGTTTTCATCCAAACCCTCATCCCAACTTTTGTGGTGGTCTGAATAATCAAATCCTAAGATTTCGGTGAAGAAGTATTGGAAGGACTTGGCAGACATCTTTCTGTCCATGTCCATGATAAACTCATTCATATCGGTCATGTAATCACCCGGTTACTCTATCTAAGTATAATCCCATGACGATAGAGCCAACTTCATGCGGGTCAGCCTTGTGGAATAAATCACCAAACTCATTGAATACCATATCTACGAATGCTTTTCTACTCTCATCGAAAAATGGTTTGTTAAAAGGATTTTTAGAATAATTTAATTTATCTTGTGCCGCCATTAATTCCTTTGCTCGATTATATGCTTCGTCGGAACCTGAAGATACTGGACTTAGCCCCCTTTCTGTACCTCTACCCATCGTATTAGTAATAGTAGCACCCTGCCCTAATTCTTTAGATTCACCACGACCTAATCTATCAGGATTGGTTTTAAGAGAAGCCATTGCCGCATCTATTGGGTTTTGTTGTTGATATTGCGCAGGGGCGTTATCTTGCCAAGATACTTCATTATCAAGCATTTCTTGAAACTCTCTACTACCTTGGTCTACAGGTTTTGCTATTCCTGTACCTTGTAACAAATCTCTTCCTGACATTGGCGGTTGACCACCATAACTGTAGTCATTATTTATTGTATGTTTAGTAGGGCCAAGGTTAGTAAAAGCCTGTGTCCTATCAGGTTCTACACCTACTCTCTTTGGTGCTGGTGTTAATTCCCCACTACCGCCTAATATTTCATTTGGATTTTTATACACCTGTGGTGGAAGTGGAGGTGGAGTTTGCATAGGTTGTTTAACAGGAACACGATTATTTTTCATTCTTGCTACATTTGCAGCAATTTCAGGGTCTTGTCCTAATCTCTCTATTTTTTCATTCATTGCCGCTCTATTATCTCTTGTTGTAGGTTGAGGTGCTTGAGTAGGTTCAGGCACAAGTTCTGCTACTTCGGGTTGCTGTGCAGGTGGAAGATTTAAGTTTTTAATTGAATTAGAAGTTTGTTGAAAACGGGCATCCTCATCTCTCTTTGCTTGGCTTACTTGTTGAAACCTTTCATCAGATTTAACTTTACCAAGCAAACCCCGTTGATTCCCTGCATTTGCCGTTCCACTTGTCACTCCTACATGTCTTTCAGGTGCCGGAAGTTGTTGATTATTTATTCTATTAAGCAGACCACCTTCAGGTGTAGTTGGTTGTGCTACAGGAGCAGGTGCCGCAGGTGTAGGTGCTACAGGTTGGTTTATGCCACTACCATCAGGGTTCCATGTTTGTTGGATTCCCGCAGGTGCAGGTGCCGCAGGTACAGGTGCCGCAGGTGCAGCATTAGGTTGCCCCATTCCGGGTAATATACCCCCCATTTGTGTTGGTGGTACTTGTCCCGGTGCCGCAACAGGTTGAGCAGGTTGAACAGGTTGAGGTTGTTGAACAGGTTGAGCAGGTTGAACAGGTTGAGGTTGTTGAACAGGTTGAGCAGGTTGAGTTTGTTGATTCCCTAACGGGGTAGTTGCTACATTAGTAATTTGGTTTGGTTGCTGTGCGGCTTGTGCGGTTCGTGCCGCATCTAATTGCGCTTGTCGAGGGTCAACTTGATTTGCTTGAAGAGCCGCTAAATCACCCATTTGTTGTTGATTAGGTTGCTGTTCTCCACTTGCTAATTGCGATGCATCTAAACCAACGGTTGTTAGATTTTGAAGTCCTTGTTGTTTACTTGCCTCTAAATCTTTGGCTCTTATTGCCGCTTGCTGTTCAGCCGGAGTTACATTTCCGCTTTCTCCAATCATCCCGCCTGTTGGGTCTAATCCAGCATAGGTATATCCCATACCTAATGGTGCAGTTATGTTTCCACCTTGTAATTGATTTGCAGTTGTAATTGCTGTTCCAGCAATAGCCCCTGCTTTACCAGCCAGTCCAAGTCCAGCATTAATTTTCTGCCAACCACCTGCTGTGGGGTCACGCATACGATTCCATAATTGTTTAATACCCGGTTTTCCACCAGCACCGACATTTTGGAATTGCTGTACTGCACCGGCTTGCTTAACGAGGATTTTACCCATATCATCGCCTCCCCTTTAATACAGCCATTACCCTATCCATCACATCTTCTGATTTATAGTATTGCGAAAGTAATCTTTGTCTTGGGTCTGCCAATCCAGCCTGTGCCCTGCTTTCTATAGGTGATAATTCCGGCGATGTTGGTCTTGCTACGGGGGCACGACCTGCCGCTTGCATCATCTCTCTAAACTGCGCTGGATTGTAACCACCTATTTGCTGTCTCACATCTTGGAATCTTGGAGGTGTCCCGACAGATTGCGGAGGAAGTGGTGCCGCACCAGCCGGTGGCACATCTGTTGTGGTAGTAACAGGAGGTAATTCACTTTCTGTCGGGACTGTAGGTTTTGTAGGGGATAATGAGGGGTCAAATCCTTTTGTTGGTGCAAAGTGGTGCATATCGTAAATGTAATCATCCATGTGTGACTCAAGTGCGTTAGATGAATACTCACCAGTAGCATCATCCATCATTGGATAACCATGTATATCGTAAGTTTTCATTGGTTCGGTAGGTATTTCACCAAGCCCACGCTTTGCTTCATGGCCTCTTGCGCTTGCTTGATGGTCAGCCAATGCTTCAATAACACCTCTAAATCTATTAACTTGTAACATTAGAGGGTCGCTATAATGCACATTAGCCGCTTTTAATTCATCAGCAGTTATTTTATGTTCTCCAAACCGACTACGACCTTCTTCGCTACCTTCTCCTGAAGCACGAGCAAGTGCAAACAATCTTTTTGCGCTGGTGTGCATACCTTGCCCACCCTTTTCACCCGCACGAAGATACTTTGCCTGTTCATCTAATGAAAGTGAATCTTCATTAGCACCGTACTTAGTCATCATGTGATTGTATAATTTATGAAAATCTCCTTGACCGCTACGGCCAAACAAAAACATCATAGCCGGTACATGTGCCATATCCTTTACCATTGCATCTCGCAAATCAGGAGTTTGAAGTATTTCATGAAGTGGCCTATTAATCATGTCAGGTGCGGCCATGCTACCACGATTAATTGTAACATTCATATTTGGAATATGGTCTAATCCTTGTTGCATTGCTTGGTCTATCATTGCATGAGCCGCTTGATACAACTTGGTGGGTGCCTTACCTTTCTTTTGCATATTCTGTTTTAAATTAGGATAATAGAAAATATCAGGTAAATGGTGCGCTACCTCCCAAGTATGCACATTAGTTGTATCTCCATAGTAACCTTCAGGTGCATGACCCATCATAGAAGCATCTGCTTCACTTGGATGTTGCTTTGCATGAGAGCGTAAGAAACCTTCCGGGGCCGTCATATGAGCATAAATGTAAGGATATTTAGTAAACGGCAATGCTTGTTTTATTTCAGATTCAGGAATACCTAAGCCTTTTAATTCCTTCATTAGCGATTGATTAAAAGGCACATAATAAGATTCAAGAAACTTACCCATAGGAGTTTGCTCATGGTTTTTATTTGTGAGCATAGTAATTTTATTTCCACTATGTGTTCTTACTGGGCGATTAGTTTCTGTTTCTGTAGAATCACCCGGAGGCAATGCGTTTCCACGAATCTTCCTCCATTCTTTTGAAGAAGTATCATTTGCTTCGTGAGCATCTTTGTTGGAGTGAGTTTCATTGAAATGTTTTAGTGCGTTATTTACAACTTCTATTGAAGATACAGGTAAGCCTCTTGCACGCAGAAACTCTCCGGTATGATGTATTACTGCATCCATACCGTGTCTAAAATCTCCTGACCCTGTTCGATAAACATGTTCTCCATGTTCACCAATATCGAATTGACCTTCTAAGTGCTGTCCTCTACCATTATGTGCAAAGGCTGGAATATCCATTTCGCCGTCAGGCATAAAATGAGATTCGGGAGGATTAGTGTAAACGGCTGGCCCTTCAGGTGGGTGACCTACAAGACTCCACGCCTTGATAATAGGCATACCTCTTATTCCTATCATCCCATATGCCCCCTTCGGGATATTAGCGCACCAGCAGGGTCAAGACCTAAACGACTTGAGTTAGTTTCCAAGTTTTGTGTTGGCCCATCATTCTTTTCCTCTTCATCTTCATGTTGATGAACACCCGCAGGGTGGTCAGGTACATGACCATCTTCAAAAGCAGAGCCGCCACCTTGAACATATTTCTTAATCTTGGCTTCTTTTTCTTTAGCCGCAATTAATCTACGCATTAGATTTAGCAATTCAAATCTCTGTACTATGTTTTTTGCTTTTAACAAATCACTGTACACTTGTGCATCTTCACTCATCATAATACTTGATGGTGGTGCTGGCATATTTGGAACAGAAGATTGACCCATTGGCATTTGTGGCATAGGAGGCATAGGTGGTGCCCTTGGTCGCCTAATTCTTGGTCGCTTAACTCCTAATTGTCTTAGAGAAGGTTGGCGCATTTGTCCACGCTGACCTGCAAGTAACCCACTAAGACGACCAGCACCAGTAGGGCCAGCAGTGAAACTTCTCTGACCGTATCTACCACGAGGTGAGAATGGAGTACGAACATTACCCTGTATTTTACGGGCTTCAGACTGACCACGGTATGCGGTATATTTCTGTGGGTCTTTACTCATTGGTTGCTTTGTAGCAATACCACGGTGGCTCATCTCTACAGACAGATGTGGTTTCATCAAACCTGTTTTCTTTCCACTTGAGATACCACGCATTCTTGCAGCATGTCGTCTTTTAGTAGCACCTACCCCACCACTCATACCACCCGGTGGTGTTTTAAATTGGCCTGTAGATGGTCTGAATTGCCTTCGTGATTCTCTTCTTCTGCGAGCCGCAATAGTCTTTGCAGTATCACGCTTGAGTATTTCAGACCAAGCATCCTCCATCGGCTCGCTCATCGCAATAGGAAGGCCGGGACTCATTGCTGAACCTGTACCGGACTTTGCACCTGTCGCAAGGTCGAGTAGTGTACCCCTACTTCCAGCAGGGCCACCCTGTAGTCCCATCTCACGCTCATCGTCACGCTTGTTTCCGTCGTCTATACCAACAGGAGATTCTTCACCACTAAGTGGTTGTTTGGAACTAATTTTAAGATGTTTAATTTTTGACTTGCGTGCTTTCTTCTCTTCTTCTTTGAGTTTTTTCTTCTCACGCATTGCATCATTATATTCAGGAGATGCTGGATTATATTTTGATTCATCTTCATTTGCAGATGAATACATGTTAGAAGATTCGCTACGAGGCGCATATATTCGTGTGTCAGAACCACGGCCCATCGCTTTAACGAATATATCCATTATTCCACCCCTAAGTTTTCTTCTAATTGACGCTTAATACGCATCCAAGTTTCAGGACTTTCTTTGCCCAACTCAACTTGTAAAACATTGAATGTTTGGTTGACTTGTTGACCATCACTCTGTGCGCCCCATTGGTCTTGGAATCGCAGTAGGTCTTTTACTGTTTCACGGACTTCTTTGTGTAGCGATACAGCATCTCTTACAAATCCATCTTCGTGTACTGTTCCTTCGTCAAGTAATTCAGATAGTTTATGATTAAGTTTTTCTGCGTTAGAACGAAGTAAGTTTATCTCTTGTCCAGCAACCAATGCAACTTCAATTGCGGCAGTCTTTTGGACAAGAGGTTGGAAGTGATGTTTCATGTGGTGATATACAGATTCTTCAGGTATTCCTAAATCTTCAGCAATATTATTACTAACAGAACCATCTTCAAAGAAAGCACGCTCATAATCTGCTCTCATAGGAGTGGTACATATTACACAATCTGTGTTAGCCGCCATGTGATAATCTCCCATATGATTTCGATAGTGACGGTCTGCGGTGTTGCTTCTCCACCCCATATCTTTGTCTAATTGGCGTGCAGATATTGCACCTTGAAGCATTTGATTTTCAAGATTATCTCTATCTTCATGGGTGCAAAAACCACAAGACCGTTTAGTGACCTTGCCCTCCGCCATGCTGGTGTTAAAGCATCCACATTAAAAACGATTATGACTGAAGATGTACTGCGAGTACTATGTGGAGTGGTAAAAGAATAGCAAAAGTACCTCTTTCTAAGGACACAATTCACAGTCTAAAAACGGCTGTAATTGATATAGCAAAGGGTCAATACGCACCATCTATATTGAGAGATGAAAGACTACGCATTTGTGGTACTTGTCCTCACAGTGGAACGCAATGCGAAATGTGCGGTTGCCATCTCAAAACTAAAGTATCTTTACTTAACTCTGAATGCCCGTTAAACAAATGGTAACTACTTGTTAATACGAGAAAATATTCCTGTAATTGCTAATAAACTTGCAAATAAACCTATCAAAAGATATGAAGCAGTTTGCGAACCCATATCATCACCTTTGAAAACAAGTAGCATTAGCATTGTGATAAATGATGCGATAAACTGCACCATAATCATGTCAACAATTACACTTCTTGATGGATTTAAAACATCAAGTGTTGTGTTTGCTAATCCTATTGTCATATACTTTGATTCTCTATCTATCATTTCATCTTCCTCCTGTAATTATACTGCGAGCAAAGGTTCCTACGCCCCCACCTACTTTTTGCATCATTCCCTCATCTTGCATAGCCGCACTTAATGCGTTACCCATCATAGATTGTTGAGCCATAACTGCTAATTGCTGTTGCTGATTTTCTGCATTGTTAATGTTTTGAGTTGCAGAGTTTTGTAAATTAGAAAAGTGTGATTTAATGTTTTCAGCACTTATTGTTTGAAGTTGTGTTGGAAGTTTAGTCACATCGAGAGTTAATGTACCATCATCTTCATTCATGTTAAATGTAGCATTTCTTAATATTTCAAGCACACTAAATGATACAACTGTACCCAACATTTCTACAAACATACTCATTTGTGGGCTTGCAATAAATCTGTCTACTGGCACAATGCCACGAAGTAACATAATCTGTATTTCTATTTCAGATGGAGGTGCTACAGGTTGCTGACCCCATTGATTAGATTGACCGTTAGTTAAACCTTGCATAAACGGGTTTTGACCCATACTACCCATGCTACTTTGTTGTGGTGCAAATACATTATTTGGTTGCGCACCCAAGTTTAAAGCACCATTATTATTCATTGGTTGTTGGTTATTAGCACCTAATCCGAACATCTCACTCACCTACCCCAAGCGGTTGCTCTTCAAGACTCTTTTGCTGTGCCATTTGACCCATCATCATTTGTTGAAAAGCCATTGTAGGTTGATTCATAGACGCTAATTCTTCTTGGAATATCCTTAAATCAAATACAATCATTGTAACATCGTTTACCTTTGTAATAGGATTTTTATAATGCAAAATGCTAATTCCATCAGTATTGCGTGAGTCTTTTTCTAATTCTGCGAAGAACGGCTCATACTTTTCAAGGAATGGCGGCGTGGGGTCTTTTTTAGTTATCGAAGTAATTGGTACAGTGACTACACTTACACCTCTTTTTACTCTATCACGAAGTCTACTTGGGTTTGCCTCACGGATTTTATCTTCTTCGGCTTCCCACTTGCATAATAAATGATACAAATGCATATGTTCAGGACAATATGTACCACGCATATTTCTTCCCGTAGTGATTTTTTCTTTTGCAATAAATGCTTCTGCTTGTCCTGTTATTGGGTTTTGCCAGTACAATTCCCACAGGGATTTATTTGTATCATCGTCACGAATCTTATGATATAAATTATCATGCTGAATTAAAGTAGCACAATCACAGCCGTCTATTACACACATATTGGTTTGTTTATCATAACGATACTTACGACCCCATATCCATCGAAGAGGATTGTACCATGCTCTTTTTGATGGTGTAAGTAATTTGTATGCTTGTTTAATATCCTTCTTTCTTGCTTTATGTGGGTCAGGGTGTCGAGAAGGATAAAAGTTTACTTTGGGAACCTCAAGGTTCTGTTCTGTTTGCATATCTCTCATCGCCGCTTGTGCTGTCGCTTGTTGCATAAGTGCTTGATGAGATAATGTAGAATTACCCTGCTGACTTAAAGCGTATATGTGTGCTGTATTAGCATCTCCTAAATTATATTGATTACTCATTTTCTTCCACCTTTATTATTTCTATACTACGAGATTGATTTTTAGAATCCCAAATTATACTCCATCCTAATTTGTCACCTTTTTCTAATTGCATTATTTCTGCTATCCACATTGGAATTACTGTGCGAATGCTATTGCTTGTTTTTCCAACAGATGCTATTTTTGTTGTTGTCATTTAATCACCTATGCTGTTAATAATTCTACCATTGTATTTTCTACATTCCAACCTATTCTTGTAGCCATAAAAGATTTACGAGTAGGTATTCCCGCTTTTTGTAATCTTACCAAATCGTCACGGAAAGGGTCAAACACTTTGTGTTCTCCTATTCTGTCTTGCCCCCATAATAGTGCGGCTGTTTCATCAAAGAACCTATCAGCCTTGTTTGCCACTAACATAATTAGTTTTGGAATATATTTTTTACCTTTCCATAGACTACGGAAGTTTCTATAACGATATTGTCTATAAATTAAAGCATCAACAAGATATTTAAATCCAGCAATTTGCTGTAAAGCCTCATCTCCACCTTTCATAGCCCTTTCATCAAACATGTAAACTACAGCCTCTACTTGTCTTGCTACCATATCATCTACCCAAAGATTCCAAAATCTTTCTTGTCCTCCAATATCAGCAGAATATACAACTCGTTTATTTCCCTTCCAAGTTATTCTTTTACGAGTAGGCTTTGGAAGTAAGTATTTTCCAAGTAATTTTAGATGCACCGTTCTATCTTCATCAGGTATTTCTTCCATTTCTCCCGGTGTAGTCATATAACGGTCAAGAGTTGTTTTACCAGTAAATCCAGCACCATATACTCCAACTTTTCGTGGTTTCCACGAATTATAGAGATTTTGACCCCATAATGCGGCACCTACCAGTGCAGAACCAGCCGGGTCAACCATTAATTAACCAACCCCGATAACCAATTTCCAAAGTCTACTACCTTACCCCAAAACCATTCTACAGTATTAACCCAAATAGAATCTCCTGAAGCATTTTCATAATAACTTGCTATTAAAATACCTAAAATAGTACATATAACTGTACGAATCCACCCTACGCTCTTTTCATAATAGTTATCAAGAGTGTTTTGGGTGTGCATTGCACGAAGCGTGGCTTCAGTAGAGTCATCAGTAGGAGTTTTAAAGATTCTACCCAAAGGTAATCACCTATTTCTTCTTCTTTTTATCTTCTTCTTCTGAAATACCAAGATTAATTGGTTGCTCAATCTCTGCACTGTGTTGTGGAGGATGGTCAATCAATTTATTTTCATATTGAGTCACCATAGAAGGTGAACCACCGTGTACTCCCCACGAAGGAGGCATTTTTCCGGGGTTTGCTTCCATCCAGCGTAATTCAGCCTCTAATTGTGCTTCTTGCATTCTCATTTCCATATCTGCTCTACGATTATCAAATTGTGATTGCATATTACGGAAACGAGATGTTCTATTACGCTCTACATTTTGCATACGCACTCTTTCTTGCATATTCTGTTCAAAGAACATTTTGAATAGATAATATGCGATTCCTTGTACAAAGAATGCCGCCATAGCGTATGTAAAACCATTTACCATAGCATCTTCGCCGTTTAACCACATTCCAGCATCAAATAGTCCAATTGCTAAACCTACAAGGGCTGATTGAGATAAAATCAACCCCATAAGTCGTATTTCCGCTTCCGAGTTGTTGGTATTACTGTCCATTGTCCTCACCATTGGTCACTTTATTGGTCATTATAACCTTTTCGCTTTCTTCACTTACCTCATTATTCACTTCACTCATATTGAGGTTTCCTCACTTCATCATACTCTCTATTATTAATATAATATATTTAGTATAGTCATAATGAATGAAGTGAAGTATGAGGTAAATGAGGTAAGTTAATACTTACATATTACGCAGAGTGCCTTTTTCTTTGAAATGTCTTGCACGATTTTCATGCTCACCTTCAAGAGTTAGTTTATTTCCTTCTGTATGAGACACATCCATATGGTCATGAGAACCATAGATTCCACGCTTACGGCGTTCTCGATTCAAGTCCTCTCTATACTTGACTCTCTCCGGGCTGGATTCGTATTCTTTATCGTATTCTAACTTGTGACGCTTGGCTTCAGGGCTAACACGCTCTTTAAGCAGTTGGAATGCTATATACATTGGATTTGATTTATTTGTAAATCCTTTTTCTCCAAGTACTGAATTATGAATAACACCCCTATACTTGTGGTCCCTATCTTTGTAATTTCTCCATTGTTTAGGGGTAATTTCGTTTCTAAATAATGAAAACATATCTCGTTCTTGTTCTTTAACTGCTTGCTCTTCTGCTTCTCTTAAATTAAACGCTTCTTGACGCAATCTTGCCTCTTCTTTTGCTCTACGCTTATACTGTTCTTCTTCAAACCTTTCTCCTTGTCTATATGCTTCTAATTTAGCCTTTTGATTATACATATCTCGAATTGCTTCAGGTCTGTTAGCCATATCAATATTCATATTATCTGCTCTTTCTCTACCCATACCATCGTAAGGGTTACCATCTCTCTCATAAATCTCTCTTAAACCGGCGGCTGTAGCATAAGGAACATCCTGATATGTTTTAAGTAACCGCCAAGCAACATCAATTGGATTAAGCATATTTTTTAACTCCTACTTTTGTTTTACCAGTTTGTTTATCTAATAATTTGTAACAAGGACATTTAGGTGCCTTAGCAGAACACTGAATATTTTTCTTCATACATTCACAAGGTGTACCTTTAGTAGCACCGCAACAACACTTATCCTTCAAGTTACTCACCTAATTTTTGCCTTGCTATATCTTGGGCTTGGTTGGCAGGTATTCCTTGAGCCATTAAAAGCCCAATCATATCTCTTGCTTCAGGAGATAGGCCGGTAATCATGTTAGTACCATCACTAAACGCACCGCCCATCATTTGAGCGAACTTTTCTCTTTCTTCTGCCGCTCGTCTAATTTCTTCCATAGCGGCATCCATAGGACTTGACTCTTGAGGTGCTTCGGGTTTTGGAGGTGTAGGTTCTACTTTTGGTAGTGGTACATTTTGTACAGGCTCTTTAACCTTAACAGGTTTATCTCTAACAGGTGTTAGAATACGGTTACCAAGAATAGGTCGCTTTCTGAATATCTCGTCAGCCTCTTCTTTAGCCTTCTTTTCAGCAACCTCTTTCTCATGATGGTCTTTTATCATAGATAGGTGAAGTGCCCTCAATTCTTCAGCAAAGGTCTTGTTGTTCATATTGACTTCATCATCAAAGGACTTTTGGTTCTGCATAGATTCTGTCTGACCAAGAATAGGTCGCTTTCTAAAAACATCCTCTCTTCCTTTGACTAAAATCAACAGTTCCACCTCTTGAGCGATGCACCTTTTGGTGTTAGTTTACCTTTCTTTGAAGTTGGCCCTTTAACACCAGTCATTCTTGCACAAAACGATTTACGACGCTTTGCTGACTTACTACCCGGTTTAAGTTTACTTGGTTTAGTAGTAACAGGTGGTTTTAGGTTAGAGCCTTGCTCACGCTTTGCTTTGGCTCTACCTTTAGCGTTTAGTCCACCTTTACGGTGGTGTTTATTTGGATTGTAACCGTGGAATGGTTTAGACTTCTTCTTAGCCTTTAGCAAACTCCAAGCATTATCAAAGGCATTCATTTCTTTTTGCCTCCCTTCTTTTTCTTAAACTTACCACGGCAGTATTGTACAGCCCATCCGTTTGCATAGGCTGACGGGTAAACATCAAACTTTTTCTTAGCCGCCGCTTTACCTTCAGGGCAAAGTTTTTTTTCTAAAAAATCAAAAGCATCAGAGAAGCCAACACAATGTCCACATTCGCAACTCATTATATCACCTTCACAAAACTTTTGACAATAGTAGGCTTACCGCCTACTCCTTGCTTCTTGGCTCTCTTTCTTTTAGTTGCCGCTTGCTTCTGACCTTGACTCATAGAGCCTGAAGTCTTAGGAGTTTTACTACTAACCTTTACACTTGGTCTACACTTTGGATAACCTTTGCTTGACTTTTTCGCTTTACTGCGGCCACATGGTGGGTGCTTGCCATCTTTGTTTTTACGAGATACATCTACCCACTTTTCTTTGAACCATCGGTTTAGATTTTTTGAAATATCAGACTTTAGTGTACCTGCGCCGAGTGATGCAGGGCGACCACATTTTTGACACGGTTGCTGTAGTATTCTACCATCGCACATTGAACATGGTAAGTTAGCAGGGTTTTGATTAGCAGTGTGTACTCTTGGTTGCCTGTATAATGTAGGAGAAGATGATATACGGTTTAATTCTTCTTTAAGTAATTGGAATGCGATGTTCATTGGTTCGCCTGTTTTAATAAATGGGCTATTCAATATTTTTTGGTTTTCAGAAAGTGGCATAAGATGGCCTTGGTCAATAAGTTGTTGTAGATTTAATGGGGCACCAACCTTTTTTTCCCAATCGCCTGTGCCTTGAGTTTGAGGGAATTGACTAATAAAATCAGCAGTTTCTTCTGCATCTTTTCCTAAATCTCTTTGATAAAATGGTGGTGCAATCATATTAAATGCAACATTGCTAATACTTTGAGGGTGAGCAGATTTTGGTAATGGTATTTCTACAAATGCGTCTTTGTCAAATCCACCATATTGAAATCCTTCACCTGCACGAGTTTTTGCACCTTCATCCATACCACGGAACCAATGTGGTGTTTCTGTGATACCAAGTAATGTCGCTTGGTCTTTATGAGGATTAAAAGTAAAATCAGGGTCAAGCAAAGTACCTATGTTACTTGGCCCTACCCATGTTCCACTAACATCTACATTTGGGTTTATTTGTCCGGGGTTATTTGGGTCAAACAAACCGGGTAGTGGTGTTCCTCCTTTATCGTACGCATCTTGTTCCCAAGGTATATTTGCACCCACACCAAGTCCTGTAGAGCGTGAAACACTAACAGGTTTAGAGAATGTTTTTTTGCGTCTTGATGGAATCCATCGCAAAGATTCAATATCATCGAGTGATACACCTCGTTTTTCATCTAAGGTGGGTAAGTAAGCCTTGACTAAAACCTTACTCATTGTACATCCCTCGCAAAGTCAAATCTATTTGTTGGGTAAAGAGTACCTTCTTTTGCTTTATCTTGTTGTGCTGTTATCTTTTCCATAAACTCAGCATCATTATCTTGCGAGTATGTCGGGATTTCATTTCTTCTTTCACCTAATCTTTTATCTATTTCACGAGTAATTAATTCTTTTTCTTCGTCAGTATAGGCGGGGTTATCTAATCCGAATCTTCCCCCTTCCCATATTTTAGGAAGGTATGTTGATTGTAAATTACGCACTTGCTCTATATTTTTTGCATGATTTAATTCATCTTCCATCCGAGGGAAATCCTTTTCATCTTGTTTTCCACGATTAAAAACGCCAACTAATCTTTCCGGGGGAATAGGAGCCGTGTAAGCCCCTTCTCTACCTTCACCTACTGACGGTCTTACAAATGCTTTATCTTGTGGTGCCCCAAATCCTCGTATTCCTACAAGTCTTGATTCGGGGTTGTTTTTCATTTCACCAAATAAGCCTTTAGAACCGTACAAACCGCCGGTCACATTTGCGGCCTGTGTACGCCTCATGTCTGCGCTATATGGCGGAGCAACAAACCCAACTCCTTGATTTAATGGGAATATAGGCTCTTCCCAACCTAATGAATTTTCATATCTTTTATTTTCTTCCGCACCGATATTAGGCACTAAACCATACCCAGTACGCTTACCAACACCCGGTGCGCCACCTCTTCCTTCATGGTCACCACCAATTAATTTAACAGCATTTACTGGTGGTATTGCACCGGGAAGTATATTTCCTTCTTCATCAAAATGTTCACCCTCTGTTTCCATATCCCACATATGTTCAGGTAAAGTACTTTGACGAGAAAAGTAATCACGCATATACGGTAATTTTTTCCAATCAATTTCGGGGTCTAAGTAATCAGGATATTCAGATTGGTCACCACCTCGCAAAAAACCTCTTGCAAAATCGGCTTTATCTGCATATTGGTCTAAATCATCACCTTGAAATAAAGCAATATCTTGACCCATTTCTTCAGGAGGTTCAGCCATAAATGCAATTTCATCATCTTGCATATGACGCTCTTTTAGATAATTTCTAACATTTTCAGCCTGTTCATCTATTGATGGTTTTGGCGGTGTAGAGGAAAGGCGAGGTACACCTCTTGAATTAAATGAATTACCAAATCCATATTGGTCAAGCGTAGACTGTTGTTTGATAACAGCCACGCTCATGCATCTGCGATGGTACGGTAAGTTAAAGAATTATCCACCTCTCCCATGTGCATGAGTCGCATTGCTGTTAGACAATCTAACGGTGATGATGTAGAAAAGATTCTCCCATTACTTGCACCACTTGCAAGTGCGGCAAGTGCAGTAGGTGGTGCATTAGCAAGCGGTGCTGGTATGGCCGCAAGAGGTGTAGCATCTTTAGCCGGTAAAACTTCAATTGGTCAGGGTATAACTGCGGCTCGTGGTGCAGAAGGTGCAAGCCTTGGTTCTAAATTATTGACTGGTGCTAAAGCGGCTGGAAAAGCCCACATGAAAAATAAAGTAGGTGTGGGCGAAGGCGGCGAAGGCGACGGCGAAGAAAACTTTGCAGGTAAGTTTGTGGCACAGCAAATGCAAAATCAGGCTGATAAAAGACAACAAGCAAACCAACAATCCATGCAGAATAATCAGGCTATGGCTGAAAAAGCAAAAGCAAACTCCGAAATTAAAACTGGTGAGCCTATGGATATGTCTTGGCGGTTGTTAAAAGATTGGCATTGGAATGATGAATTAAGCATAAGAGAAATAAAGACTATTGTTGGAAGAGCAAGAGCGGCACGAAAAAGAGGTAAACATGCTAATGTTCATTCATCTCCATCACGACATCACGATAGACAATTTGCAGAAAGGTATCATCCACATCAAAAAATGCCTTTACATGCGGAAGGTCTTGAACCCCATGAAATAGCATCTGCAATGGGAGATTTGTTTTTAGATAATCACCCTGAATTAAAACAGGCTTTAGAGGAAGAATTACCACACCCTGCTAACCCAAATGAAACTAATACACCGGGCATGGTATTCCATGCGTTGCGTACTAATAATCCTAAAATTAGTGGTAATACATCTTGGGATTCATATTCACCTGTAATAGCAAAACCCGGCATGTTTAGTAGACCTCAAGTACATACAGCAGTTAATTCACCAATGGCTCAAGCAGGTAATAGACATACCATTCGTGTATCAAGTGTAAGAGATTATTCACATAGTTACAAAGGGCATAATGACACATTGCCAAATATGTTTAATCTTGTAGACCCATTAAGTAACATAGAAGAACCTACAGAAAATCTTGCATCCCCTACAGAAGAAATTGGTTATCGCCAGCCTACAGAAGCAGATGAAATGAGAGAAGAATATCGTATTAGACAACTTGGTGGTAGCGAAGAAAAATGGCGCAATAAGATATTAGATGTAGAGGGTGAAAAATCTGATAAAATTAAACAGAATCTTGTAACTCGGTTGGCTACTGAAGCAAGTCAAATGGAACAAGAAGATGCTAAATCGGCTAAACAAATTGAAGCACAACGAGCAAGAGAGCAAGAATTAGCCGCAAGAGAGCAAGGAGAATTAAAAGTTAAATTAATTCATCCAGCAATGCCGGGTCTGTATTCAGTAACCGACCCTGCATTTGGTATGGAAGGAAAACAATTCGATGCAAGAATGAAAGATGTAGGACAGGGCTACGACTATTATCATAATTACTATCAGAATCAACAAAATGTTCAGACAGGAGAGCCTATGGATTTGGCTTGGCGTATGCTCAAGCAAATGTCAGATGACGATATGCAAGAATGGGCGTATGAGAATCTACGCAATCAAGGAATTACTATACCTGATGAAAGGGAAGAAGAAGTAATACCAAAGCCGGAAATGCCTACTTTGTATTACTAATTATTTGTCCCACCGCAAAAAGCGGAGGCCAGTAAAACAATCATTGTTTAAATCTTCAGTAGATAATTCAAAATTACCTAATTCGTTAAACCAGTCTGCAACTATGTAGAAGCAGGTAAACCAAATCACAAGCAAGCCAAGTACGGAGGATAATACAATTGTCCCAATCATGTACAGTCGCAGGGCGGTGTAGAAAATAAAGTAGTAGGTGTGGCTAAGTAAACTTAGAATCTTTGAAGCATCAATAACTCGGGCGTAGTTAATTGTTCACCACGCATTAATTTATCCATTAATTCTTTTACTGATGGCATTTCACCTACATTCTCCAAAGCCTGATTTTCACCACGAATGCCCTCGTAATCAATAGCCTGATTGTAATGATGCGCTTCTTTAGCACGATTATACATTTCGGGGTCGCCTGAAAAGCCGGGAGGTAAACCGTATTTTTCCCCTACGCTTTCTTTTAGAATCTGCCACGCTTTATCAAATGCTTTCATATTCGGTCACCTTTATTCAAGCATATTGCCTAAACCGTAACTTCTTTCTTCTTCAGTTAAACCTAAGTGACTTCTTTCTTGTGGAAATCGCTGTTGGGCTAATTCCGCATTTCTCGTCATTCGCTCATTATTACATTGCAAACATTCTTGGTCATCTGTACCCATGTTTAACTCTGCTTGTCTATCACAATAAAGACATTTATTTTGTTGTGCAGTTTCTTCATCTTGTAAATACTGATTATAATAACCCGGATTTAATGTAGGATTTTTCATAGTACCAAATCGCTCTGCTTTATTTGGTGACTGTCTCATATTGCCAGTCAACTCACCTTCCCAATCTTCTTCTTCATATGGTTCTGTAACTTCAGGTGTTGGCCTTACTCTTTCTGAACCTCGTCGTGGAGTTTCATAGTATCTTCTTAACAATTCTATTTCATGTGGTTTTAAATCTCTTTTCATATTCATTAATTGTTGAGCATCGGGTATTGGCCCTAATTGTCTTTGCAATCTTGGGTCTATTCCTTCGTAAAATAACCCACCGGGGTCACCCTGTTTATAATCTTGAAAGTTTTGTTTCAAATCTGAAAGATATGAAGGAAGGTCATTTTTTAAAAATAACCATGCATTATTAAACGGATTCATATTACTCACCACTTAAAGTGCGCCACCAGTCAGGTTTCTTTGGTTTGTCAAAGGCTTGTCTTTCGCCTTTACCACGCACTGAACCTCTTGGTGACATAGGAACTGTTTGAGGGCGACCTGCATCGAAGTCATTATGTTGTGGTGCTTTGTCATCAAAATCACGCTCCGGCGGTTCATAATCATATAGTTGAGGTTCATCACCTTCAACCATATCAGAAGGGTAACCACGCTGTGATTCTTCTAATCTTTGCATCATTCTTTCCATTTCCATAGGAGTCATTGAGCCTCTTTGCGGTTCAGGCCCACCTTTTCGTGGGAATGGATTAGGTGGTTCTTCAGTAGGTCTAAACGGTTCGTGAGTTATTTGATGCAGGTCGCCTTCTTGACTTTCCATTCGTGGGTCAGGGGCAAAGGATGCATTTTGTCTTTGCATTTCTTCTTCATCGTGAGGATTACTAAATTGTTTTAGTAATTTCCATGCTTGAGAAAATGCGCTTGCCATGCGAGTCCTACGAGTATGCACTATAAGAAATTAATTATACATTAATAATCTTTAGGAAGTATTGAATCTACAGGAACCGTTGGGTATCTATGTAGTCGTGCTTTAACTGAATTATTATTATCATCAAATATAGGTAAACTGGTTTGCATTGAACCAAAAGGACTTGGTGGCCGTTTATTTTCAGGCTTAGATGCAGTATAAATAGGCATGGCTCCATAATCACGCTGTGCTAAATCAGAATCGCCGAAAGTAGCAATGTTAGGGTCACGAGAATAATGGAATGGTTGGTAATGGTTACCATCGTTTTCATCACCATATTCTACTTTCATATTAGGAGTCATTCTGTTTTGAAACTCTTCATGAAATCCTTGCGAGTCTTGATTTCTTTCATCAGAATCTACTCTTACACCAGCGTTAATTAGACCTCTCATAAGTTTATCATAATATCCTTGCCTTCTATATGCCATAGGTGTTATTGATGACATATCGCCTAATTCTTCCGGTCTTTTATTAGACGGACTAAAATGACCACCCGGCATTATTTGCGACAACATCTCGCCATCTTCCCCTCTAAGATTGTATGACCCTTGCATTAAATAAGGATTCCATTCTATGTGACTTGGTATTGGTATTGGTAATGGGCGTTTAATACTGCTGGTAATCATCCCTTTTGGTGAACCCCATGCATCCAGTTCACCCGGTTTAGGTTTTCTTTGTATGAATTGATTATTTTGAGTTACATGACCTTCCTGACCATCTATTGGCAAAATGGTTTGCTTATTTTTGAGCAACAACCACGCTTGCTCAAAGGCTTTCATAGCAATCCCATAGCATAGTAGTATAAAAAAATCGCTTTCTGTATTTTTTTTAGGAACGCTATGCGTGACTAAAAGGAGTGCTATGGGATAGCACTGTGTTATGACTCCTTCTAAGGCGTGCTATGGGGCTGTGCTATGGGGCAGTACCCCGTTCTATAGACCGCTACACTGCTCTGTGCTATGGCCCCCTTACGGGTGCGTGCTTGGGGGTGGGGCGTGGGCGTAGTGGGCGGCTCTATAGATTCCCACCCCTCGCCTACATGCGCTTGCGTCTGCGTGTCTATAGATTACCAGTATGATGCTCTCGCCCCCGCCCATATGAGTAACCCCCCATAGCAAGCCGCTAGGCGCACCCCCATGAATAGCGACCATTAGACCCAACCCATATGGGTGTGTTCACGCCTACATTCACATGCTTTGTGCTTTGTGCTATGTGTATGTGTATGCACATGCTTACAAGGAGAAAACGCTGTACTGAGTCCGATGAGTACTTAAACTGGAATAGAAGGTAGTGTTGAGGTTAATAGCATGGCATCAACACAGCAAGCACAAGCAACCATAGAAGCGAACATAGACAGAACCACCAAGTATGCAGGTCAGCATACCCCTGTAGTCCCAGTACTACAGGACTTCCTACAGTCCCGTAGGAAATCCGTTGACTTACCATACACTCGTGAGAGCATGGAGATGGGTGTACCGGAGTTTGACTCCAAGACAGTCAAGGGTACAGTCACATACACATGGAACACCTTCACCACCCAAGAAGTCCTTGGGTGCTTGGAAGCATTCATGACCTTCATGCCTACCACTGGGCCTAAGACAGTGACCAACTCTATCCCTTCCTATGCAAGTACGAGGAAGCATTTCAGTGACATCATGGCACTTACATACACACCTGAGAAGGGCAACTATGCGAATGTGGAAGTCAATGGCTTCTTCTCTGTAGTCGGCAACTTCAGGTTCGGGTACAAGAAAGTCGTCGCCAAGCAGAAGTTGGATGCGAAGGTAGCCGCAGGTGAAGGGTTCTTCGCTGAAGGTGTAGTTGACAAGGATGGCGTAGCACGCCCATATGCAAGTAACAAGAAAGCCGCTAAAGCATGGGCACGCAGTGAGCCTGTACTCAAGGTACATGACAAGGACATCAAATCCAAGGGCATCAAGGCGGGAGATGTAGTAGTCCCTCATGTCCGTGTTGGTGGTGGCTTTGGAGTTACATGGCACGAGGGTGCATATGGGATGTCCAAGAAAGAGATTCTTGACGAGGCTTCCACACATGTGTACACTCAAGCCGATGCAGTTGGCAAGGAGAATCATGCACCTACCAACTCATACACTATGCGTATGGTTGAGGGTATGCAGTGGCACGCAATCGTTAGACTTGCACGCTACAATGGTTCCAAGGCTACCACCAAGGTAGCCGCACTCCTATACCTACAGGACAACTTCTCCAAGTTGGACTTCGCTTGCCTTTGAGTAGGCTTGCAGTGTAGCGTTTCACCCTAGCGGGACTTCGCCCTCGTCACCCACTCGTGGGTGGCGGGGGCTTTTTTTATTGACAAATTAGCCATAGCGCAATTTGGCAGGGGTAACGATGCCTCGCCTACGCCTGTACGAATAGTCCAGCCTTGCGAGTAATTGCATCGCACCCATATGGGTTGGACTCTTTACGCTTCGACTTCATGTACGCAATGCGGTAAGAAAATCTCCTGAACATTTTGATGCGAGCGAAGCGCATCCCCAAGTCTATCACCTTTGACTGTTGCTCTCGCACTCATGGGGGAGGGGCATGAGTCTGACCCTAATACTTTCACCAGCAAATAACACTCACCCCACTTACCTCGTTTCTTCACTTACCTCATCACTTACCTCACTCGTTTTGACTATACCAAATCGGACAAGGTTACTTCACTTTATCATAGGTACTACTCTCAATATAATAAGTAAGTATAGGAGTATGATAAATGAGGATAACTCGTACCCTCATATTGAGTGAAGTGATTGGTGAGGAAAGTGAGGTAAGTGAGGGTACTCCTAACACACAAACCAGTGTACTGCAAGGCTGATGATATACATGGCGCAAACTATTGAATCCAAAACCAAACATCTTGCGCTAAAGAAAAACGATGGACTGAAACCGTTCAGTATTTAAACTGGAATAGAAGATAGTGTTGATGTTATCTGATTACCAATGGACTACCTCACCACATGGAGTAGTGCCAGCACATACACAGCGTGAATGGTTCACCAAGAAATATGCTTACCTTAAACATGGCATGAGAACCTTACACATAGTGGATGCGCTTACCTCTTCTCTTGTTGTAGCGTACACTACACCTACTCGTATGCTTGATGCTACTACTCGTACTGAATTAAGTAGGGCAGGTAAGAAGATACAAGAAGACATAAGCGTAACTGTTAGTCAAGCAAGACTACTTGACTGGGCAGACAGGAATGGCATACTTGTGAACCGATGGATATTGGACAACAAGAAGATTACACTCACAAGTACACCCTCGGTAGGAGAAACGGGGTACTGAGGTTGAAGAGTATTTAAACTGGAATAGAAGAAGGAGATGAGAATTATGGTAAGTCAGAAAGCGGCGGCATTAGCAAAGCATCAGAAGGCACAGAGTAATGGTATGATGTATCACAGTTGGAATCACTTAGATACACACAGGCTTGACATGCTTGGTACTGAAGAGATGAAGACAGCATTGAGCCTACTACAATACGAGCATGATGATGCGTATGGTACTATGGTCAGGGACTTTGTATTAAGAGGTCTTGACATCATCAATCTCTCTTCCTTGCCGTGGCCTATCTTCATTCGTGCATGTCCACTACAACCACGCCCCGGTGTGCTTGAGTCATCAGTTGCGAATAACATTACAGAAGCAGAAGAAGTATTGGAGCGCATCATTAGTACTATGCTTAGTGTTGATGATTCACCCAAACCTATGTACGAGCATGGTCTTATTGACCCTGAAGGTTGTATCATCTTCCAAAGATACATTGATGCTGATGCTTCATGTGTAGTTGCGCCCGGCAACTACATCTTCATGGGTGCTGACAATGATGGTATTACTGCGAGCAAGGATTGTATCAAGGTCGCACTACCTCATACTATGCAAGACTACAACACAAGACATGACCTTGATGCGTTAAACATTGACCCCGACAAGATTGAGTTGGAGTTTGTATCTATGCTCAAAGGTGCTGAAGATATTAGACAGCGTTCTAAGCAATCATCCATGTACTCTCATTCAACTTACATCACACAACTGCGTGGTAGTGAAGGCGCACGACCTATTGCTCCACCACCAAAGGGTGTTACCATCAGTGGTACATTCCACGGTGCTGAAAGAATAGTAGTGTCCCATGTACACACGGTTAGTGACAACAGTGATGAGCAACTTGACCTGATGGAGCAAGCACTTCGTGAGGGTATGCCTGATGGTGCAGTTGTCATTCATCCTACTGGCAATCACTTGTCTCATCATGCAGGGCAGTGCTTCAAGTATGGAGTCCCTTACATAGCCCACGATGATGTCAGTGTTGGTGAGCAGTGGACTCAAGCCGCAAGCGGTTGGGTTGTGCTTGACCCTGATGGTACTTACGAACCACAACCTTACGATGCTACTGATTACATCAAGGCATTCAAGGCTGGCCTTGAGTTGGGTGTGTTCAACTTCTCTCGCCAACATGGTTGGTTGTCCAATCACTTCCACCAATTCATAGGTGGTCCCTTACATAGCCCTCAACAAACTGCTGTCCTTGCTGGTGCATACACTGGATGGATAATGAATGCGGCTCTCGCTGTTGCTGTTGGTGAGATGAGACACATCCGTGGTAGTACATCGAATGGAACCTATGTATTCTATGCCGCACTACACGCAGTGTATGGTAAGGACTTATGGAAGGAGAGGACTGGTGGTAGTGATAAACTATCCACACAAAGGCAAGACTACTATGCCATGATTGAAGAGAATCCACTTGACATACCTTCTGCCCTTTGTATGTTTGACTTGGCTATTGAGGCTTACAATCTTGACTGGTCAAGTGGGTATGGTGGTAACGCATACCTGAAGGCTACTACTACTGGTAAGGAATGCCTTCAAGCAATCCAAGCATTCCTCACACTACCTAACGCTGATACCCTCAAGGACTTGACTGGTATTGCCAATGAGTTAGAACATGCAGTGCATAACAATGGTTGCTTCTTCAACAAGTTTATGAAAGTGACAGCACTTGATTGGGGTACAGGCAAGGAACCTATTAGTCTCAATCCAAAACTCTTCTTCAATGTGTACTACGCTGCTTATGATGTACTCACTATGACCGAGTATGCAAAGTCAGGGTTCAGTGCAATGAATGTATTCAATGAGATTGATGAGTTGAATGAGAAGGGAATCAATTACCTGCGTAAGAATCCACTGGCTACTAATGATTTGTTCCCTATCCTCAAGGCTTCGATGCCCGCACTACACACAGGCCATCGCCATCCTCAAGGTAAGTATGGTGACTACTCCAAGAAATCATTCCTACCTTGTGGTGTTGATGGTTGCAATGCATGTGGGGAACACATACACTATGAGACTAAGAAGAAGATGGATGAGATTTCCAATAAGGTATCACTACCTGTGGGCAAGGCTACCTACGACATGAACATACCAACTGAACCTGTAACTAATAAGGATTCAGTTGCCAGTGCATTGAAGGACTTGCTATCATGCTTAGATACTACTGACAATGGTGACATTGTAGGTGTAGCCAAGGCAACATTCACAGGGATGGTGATTAAGGCATTGACTACTGGTACTGATTGGGATGACAAAGAGTTGGCGTTGGGTGCTAAGATACTTACACACTTCAGCCAAGCAGATATGTTGTTGCATTACAAAACGATTAACGATAAAACAAATGGAGATGAGTGAAATGGGAAAAAGATTGACGAGAAAACAAAAGAGGAAGGCGGCTAAGATGACAGACAAAAAGAATCCAAGTAACTTCAAGACTACGACTAAGACTACATGGAAACCTAAGACTACGCATGTGTCTAAGGCTTCGTGTCACACAGGCCAGTTGCTTGTGTTCACTACTGACACAGGCATACAGGTGTATGGTGGTGGCAAGAATCGTGCAGGTGGATGGCACAAACTAAACTTCATCCCTGACCTTGCGATGGGGCCGGATGAAACTCTTGTGTATTCAGTCAAGTCTAATGACGGTACTGAAGTACCGGATGGTTGGTTGTGTGGTCAGTTTGTTGGTAAGGCTGATGCCCCTCCACCTATCATTGCACTTGACTTCCCTGACTTTGGTATTCCTAAAGTTGGTGTTGAGTTTTGGCACGCCCTTGTTGGTGACATCAAGACCAAAGGTATCAAGACTATATCCACGCAATGTGCTGGTGGTCATGGTCGTACTGGTGTACAACTATGTATTCTCTATGACTTACTCAACACTCATGAGCATGGTACTCCGTACTCTAATGCTGGTGAGTTAATCCAATTGATTCGTGACTTGTATTGCGTTCATGCAGTGGAGACTAAAGACCAACAGAAGTACATCGCTGATGTATGTGGTATTCCTGTGGGTGAGATTAAGATTGAGGATAGATGGGGCGGTGCTACATGGCATGGCTACGGTGGTGGTGGACTGGGAAAAGTAACACCGACAGTTGGCATTACCACCTATGAAGATGACCTTGATGGTTACAAATACATAGGAGCCAACGAAGTGTGCGGTCACTGCGGTAAGATTAGTTTCTTTCAAGACAATGAATCATACTGCGAAGTATGTCTTGAGCCATACAAGAAAACTGATGATGATGATGATGGTGATTGCCCTTCATGCGACAGTCCACATGGACTGACTGAAGATGGTAAATCATGTGATGAATGTGGGTGGCACAAACCTAACAAGAATGACGAACCGATACTGTGTTACTCTTCGGGTAATACATTCCCCCCTCATCACTTTACCTTTGAACACCCTGAAGCATCCATTCAATCTATTGCTGAAGAGTGGCGAATCAAACATGATAAAGATGGAGTGGAGTGCTTCGATTGTGGAGAGGTCAAGGACAATGAGTTTATTCATTCATGGTCAGATAAAGATAAAGGATTCATATGTAGGAAGTGTTACTGATGAGCAAACAATACGAGGACATGAGCAAGGAAGAATTGATTACCTTAGTCAAAAGATTAGGTAAGTCACATAACGATTGGAGAGACTTAGCAATTAGATACGAAACAAGTATCGTACAGTTAGTGGACATGAGTAACAAGATGATAGATATGAGATACGGAAAAACAAAGGGGATGTTGAGATGAGATACGATGAAGCAATAGCATTGATGAAGACAGCAAAGAACCCAAGCAAGGGCAAGCCGATAGCAAACAACACAAGGCTACACTCATGTCTTGATGGTTCGTTTGAGATTAAGTTGCATGGTCATCCTATCACCACCATTCATCCTAACCACATCACACTTGACTCATGTGGGTACAAGACTGTGACTACTAAGGCAAGGATGAATACCTTTACACCCGTAGGTATCAAAGTGATACAAAGGCAATGGGATTGGATAGTTGTAGTTGATGGGGTTGCATATAGTTTCCATGATGGGATTAAGTTTAGTACGGAGGTGACAGCATGAATCAACACACACTACATCAAATGATTAGAGTATTCGTAGGCTACGGTGAACCTATCGAAGAGGATGGGCAGGGTGCTAACAAACCTGACTGGCCTTTCTTCTCTAAGATTGCACAGCAAGATACTGTACATGCACTACAGTATGAGGAAGCGGCAGAAAGATTCCACAAGTATAGGAACACACAGTTACCTCGCCTACTGATTGATGCTGGTCTTGTCAAACATGCTGACCAAATCGAGGACTTCCTTGATGACATGCGTGAGCGTGGTCAAGAGGCTAAGGAAGTACAGGCCAAGCAAGATAAGAAACAATCAGCAATCAATAGAGTGCTATCTGATATTAGATACGAGATGACTAAACGAAAGCAACCTGACATCAAACATGTTGAACAGTTAGTTGAGTTAGGCATTGAGTTAAGTGAGGCGTTGGACATGCACAAAGAGGTTGTTGATTCATGGAAGCCACCGGCTCACCTACTGGTTCGCTTCTCATTGGTTGATGACAACTGGACTAACCGATGGGGAAAAACTTTCACGAATAAAAGAATCCTACTTACTCACACATACAACGGTGACCTATACAATACACTGAAGAATGGTATGGGATTCCCTGCCTTCAAGTACCATGCCAATCTCAAGAAGTCATCACTACAAAACAACATGGAGACATTGGACAAGGCGGCTGGTATTATGATTGAGCAAGGTATGTTCATTGATGATGTTACATTCAATTCAGTCAAGGGAACGGCGAGCAGTGAAGTAAGTAAGCAAGCACCTACTAAGACTACTGTTAGTGCTACGCTTGTGGGTAACTCTTCCATCAAGTTAGCATGGCCTTACATCGCTGACCCTATAGTGCGTGGGGATGTGATGAGTCAAGTCAAGGCAACACAAGGTCGCAAGTATGACCCTGCCTCTAAGACTTGGAGTATCAGTATCACCGAAGCCGCACCATTGATTGACCGCTTGCGTAAGCATGATGATAATGAATGGTGTATCAAGTTAGCCGATGCTTTACAGGACATACCTGAGATTGAAACATACATGGAAGAGAGAGCGAAGCGTGTCGCTATCAGTGGCGCAGCGAGCCTATCTGATGATATGATAGTCGCTGATATGAAAGATAGACTTGATGAGATGTTCCCCGTTGGTCGTGAGTTATATCCGTTCCAATATGTAGGTGTTCAATTTGCTCAACTTGCCGGTGGTCGATGTCTCATTGGAGATGACATGGGTATAGGTAAGACCATCCAAGCCATCGCACACATAGGACTGAATCAAGACAAGTTACCTGCTCTCATCGTAGTACCTGCCAGTGTGAAGTATAACTGGCTGAAAGAATGCGAAGCGTGGCTACCTGATATGACCACGGTTGTACTTGAGGGTAGGAAGGGCGACATACCTGATGCTGACATTGTGGTGTGTAACTATGACATCATGAGTTACAGAGAAGAGTCATTGATTGATTATGGATTCAACATTGTAGTATGCGATGAGTCACACTATCTCAAGAATAACAAGGCCAAGCGTACTCAAGCCACACTATCTGTAGCACAAGAGTCTGAATCAGTATTGTGTCTATCAGGTACAGCGATTACCAATAGACCGAATGAGTTTTTCACTACACTGAATCTCCTACGACCTAATGAGTTTCCTTCCTTCTTCAACTACGGGCTAAACTATTGTGCTGGTCAAGAGACAAGGTTTGGTTGGGACTTCAGTGGTGCATCCAATACTGATGAGTTACATGAGAGGACAAGAGACTTCTGTATTCGTAGGCTCAAGAAGGAAGTGCTTACTGAATTACCTGACAAGGTTCGTACTATACATGACATTCAACCATCAAAGAAAGAATTGAAGAGATACAAGGACTTACATCGCTCATGGATGGATGAGTATGAGATGTATGCAAACAGTACAGGATTACCTAAAGGATTCGTACTGAACATGCTTACAGCACTACGACATGAGTGTGGTCTTATCAAAGTACCATCCACTGTTCAGTACATCAAGGACTACCATGAGATTACAGGCAAGCCGTTGGTTGTCTTTGCTCATCACAGGGATGTTCTCGTACAGATATACAAGGGACTCAAAGATGACAAGGATAAGACTTGGAGAGTTGCAGGTATCAGTGGAGACATGCCCGCTAACAAGAGGCAACAAAATGTTGAGGCATTCCAAGATGGACAACTTGATGTCATCCTTTGTAGTACAGTAGCGGCGAAGGAAGGTATCACACTAACTGCGGCAGATACAGTAGTATTCGTGGAGCGTGAGTGGGTTCCCGGTTGGGAAGAGCAAGCCGAAGATAGAGTCAATCGTATTGGTCAGGATAGCAATTCAGTACACGCAGTGTACCTATCTGTTGCTGATACCATTGATGAGAGATTCAATATGGTAGTCGAAGCAAAGCGTGAAGTCGTCAAGGCTGTACTGGATGGTGGAGACTTAGAGAAGAGAGAAGGTATCGCTAACATG
>UEXM01000110.1_pt1 | contig 89898 bp, 83 predicted proteins | sample 1796661 | NCBI WGS metagenome assembly UEXM01 (sample SAMEA4772469, study PRJEB27181) | metagenome | reverse complement strand
CGTGACTAGCGATTCCGGAAAAACGTCCAAAATCGGTCACGATAAAACGGAATGAGCGGTCACGATCACCCGGAACAGGCGGTCACGTTCAAACGGAATGGGCGGTCACGATGGGCCGGAATATGCAGTTGTTCATGGTGAGAAAGGATTTTGCTGTATTTCATGGTTAATGCCTCATGCGTACGCGAAAAAATTAACGGGTATGGGTTTCACTTCATGCCGGGTCAGCCCATAGCGACACGCATCAGCGGCATGATCTGGCGCGGTGCTGTCCACGTCCTCGGGCTTACGTGGATCTCTGGGCAGGCTTGGGACGGTCTGCCACCAAACCTGACAACTACGGGAGACATACAAACCGGGGAGGTCTGGCTTTCCAGCATCAGCAAGCAACCGGCGCATTGTCTGCCAGCCTGCAAGGCGGCTGCCTTTCTGGGCTTTACTGAAATGAACACCAGCACGGCGGAATTCAGCGGCAATGCTGCCTGTCTCTGAGCCAGTGCGGTTGAATATCGCATCATCCGCCACGCCATCCGGTGAAATGCCCCAACGGTGGCACATTGCCTTAATGCGGTCTGCCTGATCCGGTACGGTCAGCCCTAAGCCGGTGTTCAGGTCATCGGGAGAGGTAGTGGTTTCTTCATCGACCAGTACAAAACTGCCTCGCGGATAAAAGTATCCATCGGGTCCATACGCGCCTGGGCTGCGGCCTACCAGATAGGTGACTGAGGGGGCTGCCACACCAAAGTCATGGGCAATATAGAAGCTCCAATCCGGTTTAATGTCGGCGGCAATGCCCCGGTAGCCTTTGGCGTTCGGTGGTATGGGAGCCTTGTTGCGCCCTGGTAGCTCTGCCCACGGCTCGATCCTTACACGGGACTCGTCAATCACTGAGCTGAAGTAGGCACCACGCAGGACAGACCAATCACCGTTAAGCCATGCGCGGCCTAGCTCGGGGTCAGTGGCACATGACGCCATAAGGTTCTTGGCGTACCGCTCACGATCTATGAAATGGTTGTCCTTGTAGGTGCTGGCAATGCTCACGAAGTCAAAGCCGGTGGCCTCGTCAACATAGGGCTGCCATGACGGCTTGAGGGCGTACCTACGCACCAGCCACGAATGACCTACGCCGCCAGGGTTAGCCAGGATAATAAAGCGGACAGGGACGCCAGCGGGGGCTCGCAGGGAGGAGCGTAGGCGGTCGATCAGTGCGGGGCTGGCATACTGGCCTGCCTCGTCTACGGCTATATGTGAGAAGGACTTACCCTGATACTTCTGGAAGTCGGCTTCACGCTCGAGCTGATCCAGTTGGACGGTTGCGCCATTGGGTAGGGTGAAGCGGTGCTTCTGGCCATCAAAGCGCAGGGCGTCGCCATAGACTTTGGTGAAGTAGGTGCGGAACTCGGCTTCAAGATCCTGCAAGCCGGGAAAGGACTTGCGCACCACCAGACAGCGGGCCTCGTCTCCATGTTGTTCACAGTGGCGCAGGAACATGGCAGCGAGGGTGAAGGTCTTGCCGCCACCACGCCCCCCACCCAAGAATAGATCGAACGATTCAGGTACGGCCATCGCCTGGGCTTGCCATACGCTGAGCTGATCCGGTTGCTGGCTAGTCGTTGCCATCGGTAAGCCGCTCCTGCTCAACTCTGACAGCCTTCATGTACTCGGCAGGGTCAAGGGCTTGCGGTAGGTTGAACACCACACTAACGCGCTCTGAGCTGCCCTTGGGCTGTTTCTCACTCATGCCGTGCCGGACTGCTAGTAACGTCTGGGCTGCCTTGACATCGCCCTCTGTGGCCTTGTTGTATAAGGCGCTCAATAGTTGATCCCGCTCCACTGCCAGAGCGTTTGCCCATATCTCTTTTGAGGGGCCATGTTCGGTGATTACCTTGCGCAGTTGGTCCAGCGGCATCCCGAGCGCAGTAGCGGCGGCGGATTCAGACAGCAGGCCATTAGCCGCCATAGACTCAAGGTGGTTCTTTGCACCAGCGGGGAGCTTTTCAAAGGGTCTGGCCATGGTTATGCCTCAATAAACCTTTCTTAATGTAGGGTTATTGTCTCACAAACTGGCTCAAGTTGGTAGGTGTTTGGATAGGTAGAGCGGACTGTAACGCTTTAGTAACCGTGAATACTGACGGGATGACGGTGGAGTTAACCGCCACGCTCAAAGCTGGCGGGATTTTGCTTGCAGGCTTTGCAGGTTTTCCAGCCTGTGTATCGTGTGCACCTCCTGTGTACCTCATAGGTTCACACCTTCCGGCATACTCTCCCAAGGGCTGAGGGAATTTTGTGTACCGTGTGTACCGTTTTACCGGCGGGGGGGTATCAGGGGTGCATAGGGCATGAATAAGGAAGAAAAAGAAAAAAGGTACACAAGGTTCACACTTCCCCTCTGTCCTTACTCTCCCATGGCCTGAAGGCGTGTACCTCATAGGTTCACACTTGGTACACAGGGTGCACAAAAAAGCCCGGCACAATGTCCGGGCGTGTAGGTTATGCCGCTTCAATCGTCTTATCAGGAAGAGCGACTAACCGGCCCTCTTTTATCATCGCTTCGATTCTGGCTCTTGCTCTGGAATAAGACTCCTTTCCCATTGCCCTGAAGGGGTGCCGCTTCCGTAAGGTCTGGGCAAGCGTCCGAACCTTGTACGGCTTTCGGGAACCTGCCAGCAGATCAATCACAGAATCCACCTCCGCAACTTCCCCAGTTTCGCCTGAATCTTGGAGCAGTTGTCCGAAGTGTTCAGCCAGAACCAGAATCAGATCCAGGGCGGTCTTTACAGTGGCCTCCGGTATCGCTTCCGGCACTGCCTTGCCTTGTGCCAGGTATTCGATAACGTGAAGGTTCAAAGCTACTTTGAGGGCGTGGGTTTCAATCTTGCCCAGCCATCCGACTTGCAGTAATTCGCCCTCACTAGCGAGCCTGCCCAGCTTTGGCTCTAGCTTTCGGCGGGCTTGCAGTAGCAGCCTGTAACCTGCATCCGTGGGGGCAATCTGGCGTAGTGCGTCCGGGTCTTGGGCCATTTCCAGCGTAGCGAACCGGCGGCGGCTGTAGTCCTCCACACACGATTTACACGCACGGTCGAATGGCTCCAACTCATCCCGCCGGACAAAATCCCCGTGCAGCGTCCGAGTGCCCAGCGTGGTAGGTTCTGACACATAGAAAAACCGCTCCGCTAGGCCGGTGCCGTTGCTGGCATTGAACACACGGGCGGCGCTTCCAGGCTGTGCAATGACCAGAACCGAGCCACTGGCATAGCCGGTAAAGGCTGCCCGGCCTTTCCTCATGGCGGACGCATATTCACCGGCCCAGCCTTGCAGCAGCAAACCGTTATGGCTGGCAAAGTCTGCCTTTTCCGGGAACATGGTCTGGAAAGCCGCTTGCTCCGCACTGGCCACAAAAAACCGGCCCTCTGAACAAGTAGCCAGAACCATATCCATTCCGGCGGTGGTCGGGTCAGTCGTCACTGTGAAGCCGTGGCAAGCCTTCGGGTCGTCTTTAGCCAGTCCCTTGTTATGGGTGGCTATAGCCCGGTTATGCTCTCCCATTGCCTTGAGGTAGGGGGTTTGAGCAAAGCCCAGCAGTCGGCTTTTCATCATCGAGGGCGGTTGTTCAATGACCGTGTAAAGCCCTGCCGGTATTGGGGTGCCGCTGGCGTATTGCACGGCGTAGGAAGTCGCCACAGCAGCGGACGCGCCTGTAAGCAATGCCATGGCCGTTGAAGCCTCCGGGAACTCCAGACAATAGGCCACACGGGCGGCCAGTTTGCCGATAACCGTTTGCTTGAAGCTATCCGGTAACTGAACGGCGCTCCGGGCTTCAGGGGTGAACAACTCATCATCGGACGCGCCCTTAAAGTCACTGATAACCTCGTCTTGCTTGGCCTTCTGGTAAGCCCTGACAGCCGCTTCAACGTCCCCGGCGTGGTTCAGTTGAACGTATGCCGCCCATGCGTCAAATGTGCCGTGTAGGCGATCACCGGCATGGTCTGACTGCCATAGCTCATCTTTACCCGGTATCGGTCGGATTCCGGGCGCTCCGGTAGCGCCTGGGTGGCTCCACCGTTGTTCCCTTTGGTGGTATGTGTAGCCGTGCCTGTCGATGATAGATTCAACGGTGTTTTCCCGATTGAAGGGGCCACGGATTCCGGGCGCTTCAAAGGGGAGCGTTTCGCCTTTGCCCATTTGTTGATAGTGCTTAGGCGGCTTGTCGTTTACCTTGAATCCAGCATCCCGGATTGCCTCAAACGCTATACGGTCGAACTCCCGCAACTCATCATCTTGAGTCGAAAGCAATCGCCAGAATCGCGCAAAGTTGTCTGGCAACTCTGGCGCATCATCAAAGCGGTTTTCGTTGGCGTAGGTTTGAGTACATAGCCCGCCTTGTTTGTCGGCGTAGACAAGTCCAGGCACACAGTCCTGCAAGTTGGCGGATTTTGCCCGTAACTCCAGAATGGTGATTCCGTTACCCTCATCATCAAACACACGGAAAGGAATCCACCGGCACATTTCCATTTCATCGGCGGTGAAGGCAGATCGGCCACCACTTCCCGGCCTTGTGGATGCCGTGCGTACCCCTTGCTCTAGCAGTTCATCAAGATCAAAGCCCCACGACTTCATGGCAATACGGGCCATTTCCATATGGTCGGGATCAATCGAGCAAAGGTTATTAACTGCCAGTGGTAAGCCGTAGCCGGTCGCTTTCGGGTCAATACTCTTTGCCGCGTGTTTGTTCCATTCCTCACCAATTGGGCGTTTTTGATAATCGTGTAACCTGACCAGCTTCATACCTGAATCAAGCAGCCGCTTGGCTTCGGATAGGTCGGGCTTCGGGCTGTTCGTTTTCTGACCAGTAGTGTTATACTGATTCTGAGCTTTCCCGCTCTGGTTTGTGCCTTCGCCCCCGTTCAGTTGCCCGCTGTCGGGGGTTGCTCGTTTCTGTAGTTCCTCCATCATGCGCCCCCCTCAACATACGCCAGCAGATCCGCCAGCTTTACGCACTTGCAGCCGGAAACCTCATGCACGGGAAGGGTGCCGTTGCTGATTGCGGTTGTGACTTCATGCACGGGGAGTCCCACCAGCCGGGCAGCGCGGTGGATGGTAAATAGCTCGTCTTTGGTGCCGTGGTTGTAGAAGGTGCCGGGAATAGTCATGCGGACACCTCCTGCTTCGCTTCCCATTCCTGAATATCGGAAAGCCGCCAGCGTGTGCTGTTGTTGATCTTCACGGGGGCAGGGAAGTTGCCGGATTGTACCCAGCGCCAAGGGGTAGCGCGGTGGACTGAATAGCGAGTGGCGAGGTCTTTGTCGGAAAGATACTGCTTACCATTGGTCATGTCGGAATCTCCGGCAACCAATGACGCATAAAAAAATGGCGTGTCACTGGCTGCAAAATCAAGATTGATTTCCGCATCGCCAGTGGCCCCGCCACTTTTACGAGTTACCCAGGCTCTCTGTCGCTGACACCGGCCCCGCCGGACCTTCTAACCAGTGGCCCCGCCAGTTGGTAGAAAGTGGAGCTTTCTCTCACTCAAGCTGCAATTCTGTTTTGTAGCAAAGTACTGCTACAGCTTGCAATGTAACGCATTGTTATTGAATGCGTCAACCTCCTTTTTGTCCAATCGCCACCACCTTGCCGCTGTCCTGCTTTTTGGCCTTACCGTGGTAGCAATACTGTTCCCAATCCGCCATCAATAACCGGCGCTTGTCGATCAATTCAGACCGGGCATAAGCGGCGCGGGTGGCGTCACTGTTAACGTGTGCAAGGGCAAGCTCTGACACCTCGTCAGCGTATGCCGTGTGTTCCCGTGCCCAATCCTTGAAGGTGGAGCGGAAACCGTGAGACGTAACCGGCTGATCCATACGCTTGAGCAAGGCGGACAGGAAATTATTAGATGGTATGTCGCCCTTCGGGCCGGGGAATATCAGTTGATCCGGCTTGCCTTGCTCCATGCCCTTGAGCAGATCCACGGTGGCATCAGTGAGCGGGACGCGGTGTTCCTTGCCTGACTTCATCCGGTCAGCGGGCACTATCCAAACCTTCCGGTTAAGGTCGATTTCCTGCCAGGTTACGCCAGCCTTTTTAATGCGTTTATCGCCTATTACCTCATTGGTGCGGGCAGCGGTCAGAATGAGGAACTCAAGCGCACGGGCAGCGGTGCCGGTGCGTTTCTTCAACGCCTTCATAAAGTCTGGCATCTGGTCCACTGGCAACGCGGTGTAATGGCTCTTTTTCTTGATCTTCTCCGGCGATGGGTAAACCTCATCTAAGTAGCCTTGCCACTTGGCCGGGTTCTCATTGGAGCGGTAGCCGTGGACAGCGCACCAGCCTAGTATGTTTTCAATTCTGGCCCTGACGCGGTTGGCGGTTTCTGTTTTCTCCTGCCATATCGGATCAAGTACAGCCTTGATATGGGGGAGCGATATTTCCCGCACGGGTATAGTGCCAAGGTGCGGAACGGCGTAGGTGTTGAGGCTGTTTTCCCACTGTTGCCGCTGGCGGGGGTTCTTGAACTCCTGAGCCTTCATTTCTATGTATTCGTCCATAGCATCAGCAAAGGTGACAGTGCTCAATCTGGCGGCCTTGAGGGCTCGTCTAGCGGCCTGTTTTTCCTCTACCGGGTCAATGCCTGCCGCGATCTTGTCCCGTGTCTCTCTGGCCTTCTCACGGGCTTGAGCGAGCGTTACATCAGGGAAGGCACCTAAGCCGATATTTCGGCGCTTGCCTGCAATGCGTGTCCGGTAGATCCAGGACTTTGCACCGCTGGGGGTTACTTGCAGCAATAGGCCAGCCACACCACCAACGGGATGCAATCCGTTATAAGGTTTCCCGTCCTGGCTGACTGCGTGGGTCAGTCTCCTGACTTCGGTGGCGCTCAATTCGCGGGCTTTCTTTGGCATGGCTTACCGTCTCCAGTGCTGGGGGTAGAATCCCGGTTTCACCGCCACACGGGCGCTTAGTACCTGACTTCCTACCTATCCAAAATAACATCATTGGAGACTAAAACATGCGACAACATGTTACAAGGGGGAGAGACGTTTATTTTCAGATCAGCGGGTTACGATCTAAAAGTGCAATTAAAACAGGTGCTTATAGGTGCTTTGGAAGGTCTGGCCCACCGCCACTTTTCTCCACGTCTTTGAAGTTCCCTCCTTAAGCACCTCCAGAAAATACCCTCATTTTCAGTAGTTTCCCCGAACCTCAGTACGCCTGAAATCCGGGAAGAAGCTTGGTAGGGCGACTGTCAGGCGTTACAGATCACGCCCGGGATAAACCGCCTGCTTCTGTTCTTTGGCGAGCACTTCCCGGTGCTGCAATGCCTCGGGTTCATTAGCAGGAATCGCCCAGCCATGAAGATTGTCCTCGACGAGTTGCACCAGCGCATCAATATGTCCCGGTGAGTCGTTGAGAGCGGGGATGTAACTGAAGCTCTCACCACCGCCTTCCATGAAGTACTCTCGGTTTTCCTCGTCGATTTCCTCGATGGTTTCCAGGCAGTCGGACGAAAAGCCGGGGCAGAATACATCGATGGATTTTACACCCTGTCCCGCGAGGCCCTTGAGGGTTTCATCGGTGTAGGGCTTCAGCCACTCCTCACGGCCAAACCGCGACTGGAACGTGGTCTGGTAATCGTCTTTGGAGATCCCCAGGCACTCCGCCAGCAGGCGGGAAGTCTTGTGGCACTCACAATGATAGGGATCGCCCCGGGTCAGGTATTTCAGCGGCACCCCGTGGTAGGACAGGATCAGTTTCTGGTTGCGGCCATGTTGCTCCCAGTGAGAGCGAATGTGAGCCGCCATCGCCTCGATGTAGGGCGGGAAGTCCGGATAGTGGGATACGAATCTGAAATCCGGCAGCCAGCGGCGCTTGGTGAAATCATGGGCAATAGCGTCGAATGTCGAGGCCGAAGTGGACGCGGAGTACTGCGGGTAGAGGGGCAGCACCAGGAGTTTTTTCACGCCTTGCCCCTGCATTTCATCCAGCACCTTGGAAATGGAGGGGTTGCCGTAGCGCATGGCGAAGCCGACCACCACGTTGTTGCCGTACTTTTTCTGCAGCGCCTTGCGGATACCTTCAGCCTGATTGGCGGTGTGAATCAGCAGGGGCGATCCCTCCGGCTGCCAGACGCTGGCGTACGCCTTTGCGGAGCGGCGTGGCCGGATGCGCAGGATGATGCCGTGCAGAATCAGCCACCAGATCGGCCGGGGTACTTCCACCACCCGGGGATCGGCCAGGAACTCGGCCAGGTAGCGTCTCAGCGCAGAGGGCGTGGGTGCGTCGGGTGTGCCCAGATTGGTGACCAGCACCCCCAGTTTTTCCGGCTGGTTGTGACTGAAGTTTTCGGTGCCTTTGTACTGCATGGTAGAACGTCCTGGCTGGCGATCGTGGTGGTTGTGCTCTGGTCGGGGCCGATTCGCTTGCCCGCTGCCGGTCAGGAGTCTTTCCGGGTCGCCTGCTGGGCAAGTCGTGAGGCCAGGCCGCGTATGTCGTAACCGGCGTTGCCTGCCTTGCTGACGATATCGCTGGCGGGCTCCGTGCGGGCCGAGCTGAGCGCCCAGAGTACGGTGCAACGGGTCCCTGACCGACAGAAAGCCAGTACGGGTTTCGCAGCCTGGCGGATCATCGGCGCAAACCGGTCGACGTCATCGTCCGTGATATGCCCGGATTCAACCGGCAGGTAGACCCACTCCAGGCCGTGCTCTCTGGCGGCGGCTTCAAGGTCGCTCATGGCTGGCTGCCCGGGCTCTTCGTGATCCGGCCGATTGGCCACGAGGGTCTTGAACCCCAGCTTCGCAATGTCTGCGACATCGTCAACGCTGATCTGGGGGGTTACGGTAATCTGGTCGTCAATCTTTCTCAGTTCCATAGTGCAAACAGGCCTTTGGATTCGTTGGCAACAGGCGCAATCATGACACAGCGCCCGGGATCTTGCAGAGCATCCCGGAGTATTCTAACCAAATTACATCAGGCCGCGCTGCGTTTGCGTTCTATCCACTCGTAAATGCCCATGCCGGCCACCATGGAGGACACAAACACGGCCGCTTTGAGCTCACCGGCACCCAGCGCAACCAGCCCCGGGCCCGGGCAAAAGCCGGCAATACCCCAGCCGATGCCGAACATCAGGCTGCCCACCACCAGGCGCGAGTCGATGTGGGTGCTGGCGGGCAGCTTCATATCGAACCCGAGGAACGACAGGGTGCGTTTACGGGCGATGGTAAAGGCCACCAGGCCAACCAGAATGGCGCCGCCCATCACGAAGGCCAGCGAGGGATCCCAGAGCCCGCCAAGATCGAGAAAACCCAGTACTTTCTCGGGGTTGGCCATGCCCGACAGAATCAGACCCAACCCGAAGATCAGTCCTGACAGCAATGCGGCGAGAGAAAATTTCATGGTTTTATGCTCCCAGAGCGTGGCGGATCAGAAACACGGTGACAAAGCCGGCGGCCATAAAGGTCAGCGTAGCCACCAGCGAGCGCGGCGAGAGCCGGGACAGACCACATACCCCGTGGCCACTGGTGCAGCCGGACCCATAGCGTGTGCCGATGCCCACCAGCAGGCCGGCAATAATCAGCGCCGGATAGCTGGCCTCGACGTTGATGGCGGGCATGTCGGCCGCCACAAGCCACAGCAGGGGCGCGCCGATCAGGCCTGCCATAAAGGCGATGCGCCAGCCGATGTCGCCGCGGCTGGGGGTAAGCAATCCTCCCAATATGCCGCTGATGCCGGCAATGCGACCGTTGAGCAAGACAAAGCTGGCCGCCGCAAGACCGATCAGGATGCCGCCGGCCAGCGCGGTCCAGGGGGTGAATTCGCTCCAGGCGATGTCGATCATAAGGTTCTCCTGCCGATAAAATGATCAATCGTGGATGATTTTAAGAATAAGCATAGATTCTAAGGTAATAATAAGGCCGGAGCGAGGCAAAAAAAAGCCCGGCACTGGTGGCCGGGCAGAGGCGTGCGAGTAGTATCCATGAAAGACTTCCAGACAAACCGGCATCAGCAGGGACGCCGGTATAGGGAAGTATTGACCATAATTTGTACACTTCAAGCGGAGGGCCGTTTACTTTCAAAACATTTTTTCATATCCATTGAGTACTTATACTGCGGCCTTGCACGGTGCGGGTTTCAGGCAGGTACAATGCACTGAAATTCGTGCCTAGCTGTAATACAATGACGCCAAGATATTCTTTCATGCCCAGAGGTTGTTCCATGTCCGACGATAACGAAAAAAAGCCCCAGAATGATCCGTTGCTTCCGGGCAAAATCAAGGACTCTGCGCGCCAGATCTGGCTGGCAGGACTGGGTGCCTACACCAAGGCGGAAGAGGACGCCGGGCGATTCTTTGAGCGTCTGGTACAGGAAGGTGAGCAGCTGGAAAACAAGACCCGTGATGTGGTCGAGAAGCAGATCAAGACGGTCGAAGACCGGGTGGGCGATGTTCGTGAGCGCGCGACCGGAACCTGGGACCGTCTGGAGCACATGTTCGACCAGCGGGTTTCCGGGGCTCTGCGCCGGCTGGGTATCCATCGCCGGGAAGAAATCGAATCTCTCGAGCATCGCATCGAGGCTCTGGAAACCGAACTCCGCCGCCTTCGTGGCGACGATGCCGAGGAATAACGCCCGGCGTTACAGGTAGTCCTGGCTCATCAGGCAAACCTGTTCCTGCTCGTCCGCCGCGAGGTAGGGCAGGAGTAACTGCATCATCTGGTAAACGCCACGACCGGGATCCACGGCGTCCCGGTCATCCAGGTGAGAGAGACTGTCATAACTGCTCCAATAACAGGCTGTTAGAGTCAGTTGTTCACAAAGTGCTGAAAGCTGGCTTGCAGAGATGTCCATCATGCCCTGGCGTTGCAGGCTGGCACAGATGGTAACGAACGCCGCCGTTTTCTTTTTCAGAATCCGCCGGAACCGGCCTTGCAGGCGGTCGTAGCGGGACAGCACATTGACCAGGTCCTGATACAGAAAGCGATACCGCGCCACCGTCTCGAACAGGAGATGCAGAAAGAAACTCTGTTGATCCAGGCCGATCTCAACGTCGTCCGGAACCGCCAGCAAATCCAGCATTTCCCCTTCGTAGCGTTCGAACAATTCTTCGACGATATCGCCTTTACTCTTGAAGTGGTAATACAGATTTCCGGGGCTGATCTCCAGCTCGTCGGAGATCAGCAGGGTGGTGACATTAGGTTCGCCGACGTTGTTGAACAGCGCCAGGCTGGTATCAAGAATACGGTCGCGGGTTTTGATTTTTTTCATATCGCGGCCTGGAAGTCAGGTTACAGGTCGAAGCTGGCCCACACCGGACAATGGTCCGAGGGCCGCTCCATGGCACGAATGTCGTAGGATACGCCGGCTTCGCGGACCCTGGGCAACAGATTGTCACTGGCCATGATCAAGTCAATGCGGAGTCCGCGTCGTGGGTCACGTTCAAACCCCTTGCTGCGATAATCGAACCAGCTGAAGGTATCGGCTTCTTCGGGGTGCAGGTGGCGGAACACATCGGTGAAGCCCCGGCTCTCTACCTGCGCCAGCCATTCCCGTTCCTCGGGCAGGAAACTGCACTTGCCACTGCGCAGCCAGCGTTTGGCATTGTCTGCACCGATGCCAATGTCTCTGTCAGTAGGGGAGATGTTCATGTCGCCCATCAGGACCACCTGGCCACCCCCGGCCTTGAGTTCGTCCAGATAGCGCATCAGATCGCTGTAGAATTTCTCTTTGGCGGGAAACTTCACCGGGTGATCGCGACTTTCGCCCTGGGGAAAATACCCGTTGATCACGGTCAGTTTTTCGCCGTTGTGGGAGAAAGTGCCGGTGATCAGACGGCGCTGGGAGTCCGCGTCATCCCATGGGTAGCCCTTGGTGACGGTGTCCGGTTCCTGCCGTGACAGCAAGGCCACCCCGTAATGGGTCTTCTGGCCGTGGAAATGCACGTGGTACCCAAGCTCCCGGATAGCTTCAACCGGAAACTCCTGATCGACGACCTTGGTTTCCTGCAAGCCAATGACATCCGGGTTCAGGGCGGATATCACGGCTTCCAGCTGGTGAAGGCGGGTGCGGATGCTGTTGACGTTGAAGGACACGAACATCATGGGTGACGACTCTCTGCGACGCTGGCTCAGGATTATGGGCTCAGCGCGGGAGTTTAGCACAGCCGAGGGGGGAATCCGCCTTGGCTGACAGGACGGGATCAGGGAGTCAGTTCACAATCCGGGCGTTCGCTGACTTCGTAGCGAATGTGCACGGTGTAATTGCCATCCTCGGATTTGCGGATATTGCTCAGGCCGATGTAATCCGTCAGCGCGCCGGTTTCGTCATAGCCCAGGGTGATGGGGTCAACCAGGAAGCGCAACACCATTCCGGAGGGCCGGATCGAGACGGTGTGCTTTGCCTCGGTCTTGTCCGTACTGGCAGGTTCCATAACAAACGCGTAATGCCTGCCACGGGTGGGCGCCAGGAAACGGAAATCGACCGACTTGTCTGCGGTCACGCTGTCCCAGTGGCGGCGCACCAGATTATCGAAGCCGGCATCGATGACCACGGCGTCGTCGAATTCGGTGCGGAAGGTTTCGGATTCACCCGCCGGGGTTTGCCAGCGGATGTCCAGCGAGTCGTTGTCTGCCTGCGTGATCTCAATAGTTTCGTCAAAATCCGGCTGCCGGAAATCCATTTCGGGCCGCAGCGCAGAGTGTTTGTAGTCCAGTGTCTTGGTGGCGAAGGCGTCGCTGGCGTCGGGCTTGCGATAGTCCACGGTGTGAGTGGCCGGGCGCCATCGGCCCTCGCGGCATTCACCGGTCACAGCGTGGTGCTCTTCATAGACCGGCGAATTGTCTTCACTGGCCTTGCCCACGAAAGTGAAGAGCGCTTCGCTGGCTTGAGCCATTGGCGCGAGCGCGATAGCGAGAGCCAGGGTTGTTACGGACCGGATTCTCATGGGGCAAGCTCCGTATACAGTGAATTACGCACATACAGCAGCATTGGGAACACCACCAGCCAACCCACGGCCAGCGCAATCAGAGACGTACTCAGTACCGGCAATTCCACGGCACCAAGCTGGCTGGCGGACCAGTAGGCGAAGGGGCCGGTGATCGGTGCCAGCACCCACGGCAGCCAGGGCTTGCTGCTGATCCACTGCAGGGAGTGGGAGAGCGTGGTCATGAAAATGGCCCATATCGCGATCAGCCAGATCGGTGTGATCACAACCTGCCCGGTGCCGTCGTCGAGGATGCCGGTGTTGAACCAGATACCATCGAGCACACCGCCAATGACGGTGCCGAAACCGATAAACTGCGCTTCCATCCAGCGGTTCTGGCTGATCAGCACAAAATGGATCACCAGGAAGAGCGCCACCACACCTGCGGCCATCATGCCCGGGTACAGAATGCAGATCAGCCACCCGGCCTGAAACAGCACGAAGTTGATGACATTGCGGAGCGTCTGGGACTGGATCATAGGCTCAGGATGTTGTCGCGTTTGTTGCCCGGCTTGGCGAATACCAACTGGGAGACACCGATTGCCCGCTCACTGAAACCTGCTTCGCAATAGGCAAAGTAGAAATGCCAGAGGCGGCGGAAGGCGATGTCGTAGCCCATCGCCTGCAGTTTATCGGATTGCGCCATGAACCGGTCGCACCAGTCGCGCAGGGTGCGGGCATAGTGGAAACCGATGTCCTCGGAGTGGGTGAGCACCAGGTTGCTGCCTTTGCGAACCGAACCGAGAATGGCGCCAAAAGACGGTATGAAGCTGCCGGGAAAGATGAAGCGCTGAATGAAATCCACGTTGCGCAATGCCCGCTGGTAACGCTGCTCCGGCATGTTGATCGCCTGCACCAGGGCCAGCCCGTCGGGCTTGAGCAGGGTACTTATTTGGCGGAAGTAGCTGTCGAGAAACTGCGGGCCAACCGCTTCGATCATCTCGATGGACACGAGCTTGTCGAACTGGCCTTTCAGGTCCCGGTAATCATCAAACAGCAGGGTAATGCGATCGTCCAGTCCGGCCTCGGTCACGCGCGCTTTGGCCAGTGCCAGCTGTTCTTCGGAAATGGTGGTGGTGGTGACGTGACAGCCGTAGTGGCGGGCGGCATGAATCGCAAAGCCGCCCCAGCCGGTGCCGATTTCGATCACCCGGTCTCCGGGCTTGAGATCCAGCTTTTTACAGATGGTGTCCAGCTTGTGGACAGCAGCTTCGTCGAGGCTGCTCTCCGGCGTGGGGTAGATGGCCGATGAGTACATCATGGTCGGGTCGAGAAACATCTCGAACAGGTCGTTGCCCAGATCGTAATGGGCGCTGATGTTCTTCCGCGACCCCGCCTTGGTGTTTCGATTCAGCCAATGCAGGCCTTTCAGGGCAGGTTTGGTGATCCAGCTGAAGCGATCCTCGAATTCGTTCATTCGGTCCACGTTGCGGGTGAAAAACTGCAGCAAGGCCACCAGATCCGGGCTGTCCCAGTCGCCCGCGACCCAGGATTCGGCGGCGCCAACGCTGCCACCGGTGAGCAGATCCCGCCAGGTGCTGTGATGATAAATGTGCAGCTCCGCCGGGGGATGCTGGCTATTGCCATCGCCGAACACCAGATCTCCCTGACCGGCCTCGCGGATGGTCAGCACGCCGTCACGCAGCAGAGCGAGCTGCTGACACACCAAACGTTTGGCGACGCGGCTTGTGGCAGGCGCACGGGAATCATCGACGGTTGTCTGCAATGAGGTATTCAGGTTCTCCATGAGCTCACCTTTCCGCTACTGCGGTTAATCGTATTGTTGTCTGTCACATCGACACCGGAATCGCCAGTACCGAGCCGGTGGCACGGATCGGATTCCGGCAATTTGTCCGGATGGGTATAGAACGGCGCCCCTTTGAATTTCAGTTTCAGGGCATGCCAGTAAATCCCGGCCGCGACCTTGATCGCTTCCAACGGAAACCGGCGCAGCGTTCCATGCAGTTGTTTACGGGTCAGAGGGGTTCGTTGGACTACTAACGTTGCGTCAAATTGCTTCGCGCCGTCTTCCAGCACGTTCATATGAATGCGCAGTTCCGGTCCGCGAAAGCTGAAGGTCCACTGGTAGTGCTGGTCCATGCCGTTAAACGGTGAGACATGGAAGCGTTTCTGGAAACCGAATCGCTCACTGTGCCATCCCGCGTGGGTTGCCGGGGAATCTTCGGCCTCCGCGTTGGTCTCCAGACAATACAGGTGCCGCTCGTGCCAGGGGGTGTTGGTGATCTGCGCCAGAATGACCCTGGGCACGGCGCCGGTGTCGGGCCGATCGCCGGCGCGATAGCAGAAATAGAAGCTGACGGGGTTAAACACGTACCCCAGGTACCGGGGATGGGTGATCAGTTCCACTGTACCGTCGGGCCGCCAACCGGTAGCTTCCTCGGTCTGGTCGCGAATGGCGGTCAACAGGTCCGGGCTGTCGGGCCGGAAGTAGTCCTTGCGGTACAGCGACAGCCAGTTAAAGCGCTCACTGGAAAACAGCGGGCTGATCGTCGTGATTCGGTGCCACTCGCCGAGTTCCAGCGCCAGCATGCCGGTACGGTAGCTGAATTCGTGACCCACCGGCGATTGGCGACGGTGGCGAATGCTGCCTTCCAGCCACTGGCTGGCCAGTGCGGTTTCTGCTGAATGGCGGACCGATGCGGACATGATCAGAGCTCCACACCAAACGCGTTGGTTACCCGCAGTGCACTGCGCACGCCGTCTTCGTGGAACCCGTTAAACCAGTAGGCACCGCAAAAGTGACTGCGGTTGCGATTGCCGATCTCGTCGTAGCGATTCTGCGCCGCGACGGCCTCGAGGGTGAACACCGGGTGCGCGTAGTCGAAGCGCTTGATGACGCGATCCTTGGCAATGTCCTGACTGCGGTTCAGGGTCACGCAGAAGGTTTCCGGCGCGTCGTGGAAATTCTGCAGGATGTTCATATTGTAGGTGACCGAGACCGGCTCAGTGCTGTGCCCGGGAATGAAATAGTTCCAGGCAGCCCAGGCCCGGCGGTTGGAGGGTAGTACCGAGCTGTCGGTATGCAACACCACGTCGTTGCGCTGATAGGCGATTGCGCCAAGTACGTCCCGTTCACTGTCGGTGGGGTCAGCCAACATGGCGAGCGCCTGATCACTGTGGCAGGCGAAGATGACCTGGTCGAAGGTCTGCTCTTCTCCGCGCACCGTCAGCACCACGTTGTCAGGGTGGCGTACCACGGAGGTGACCGGGCTGCTGAGGTGTGTGCGGTCACCGAGCCGGTCCATCATTTTGCTGACATATTGCGCCGAACCGCCGGAGATCACGCGCCAGGTTGGCCGGTCATCCACCGAGAGCATGCCGTGGTTGTTGAAAAACTGAAGGAAGAACCGGATCGGAAAACGCTCCAGCACAATCTCCGGCGCCGACCAGATCGCCGCCCCCATGGGCACAATGTAGTAACTGCGAAAATACCGGGAGTAGCGGTTGCGGTTCAGGTATTCGCCCAGTGTTTCCTCGTCATTGATCGAACCGGCCGCCAGATCTTCACGGGTTTCCTTGTTGAAGCGCAGGATTTCGCGAATCATTTTCAGAAAGGGCAGATTCAGCAGGTTGCTGCGCTGGGCAAACAACGTGTTGAGGCTGGTGCCGTTGTATTGCAGGCCGGTGGCGTGACTATCCACGCTGAAGCTCATGTCGCTGACTTCCGACGGCACGTCGAGGCGATCCATCAGCTTCATGAAGTTAGGGTAGGTCCAGTCATTGAAGACAATGAAACCGGTATTCACCGGCCAGACCCGTCCGCCGGCTTCAACCTGTTCGGTGTTCGTGTGTCCGCCGGCGTAATCCGCGGCTTCGAACAGTTGAACGTCGTGTTTTTCAGAAAGCAGCCAGGCAGCAGTGAGGCCGGAAACCCCGGCGCCAATGACAGCGATGCGCTGACGTGGTTCGTTCATCAGGGTGTTTCCTGTCAGTTGTTACCTTGCCGGGCCATGGCCGCGGACATTCGGTCGATGATCGGACGTGGCAGGGCACCGAGCAGGCGCAGCGTCCAGGTGAAGCGTTTGGGAAAAGCGATTTCGTTCCTGCCTCTGGCTAGGCCTTTGACGATCCGATCCGCAGCGTCCTCGGCACTGACCAGGAACGGCATCGGAAAATCATTACGATCGGTCAGCGGGGTTTTCACGAACCCCGGCGAGACCACCACTACATCAATGCCTTCGGCCGCCAGATCGGCCCTCAGGGCGTGGGCAAAATAGGTCAACGCGGCCTTGGAGGCGCCATAGCCTTCGGCGCGGGCAAACGGGAACCACCAGGCTGAGGAACTGACAATCACCAGCGATGCCGGCTCCCCCTTGGCTTTCGCCCGCCGCAGCGCGGGCAGGGCGATATCCAGGCAGCGTGCCGTACCAACCACGTTGGTGTTGAGGTTGTTGGCGATAATCTGGCTGTCGTAGTCAGCAATCTCCAGGTACTCACAGGTGCCGGCATTGAGAATTACCATGTTGAGCGCGCCATAACGCTCAAGCTCCGGTGTCATCGCCTGCAGCCGCTCTGCATCGGTGGTGTCTGCCGGCGCCGGAGTTACCCGGTCCGGGGCCAGTTGTGCCAGTGCGTCCAGCGGTTGTTGCCGACGACCCGTGACGATCAGCTTGTGGCCCTGTTCGATCAGGGCTTTTGATACTGCCTCACCGATGCCGGTACCTGCGCCGGTGATCCAGATGTTGCGCGTGCTTTCCAGTCTCTTGCTCATCCCGCATGCTTCCTGAGCCAACGGATAAATCCACCGATCACCGGGAGATTTTCGTACAGCAGCTGGCCGGCGTCGAAATAATCCCGGTGGTGGGTAACCTTGCCGTTACGGATCACCAGCCGGCTCATGCCGTCGACATGGATCTCGCGCCCGCGACGGATACGCTTGTGCCGCAGATGCATGACCCAGGTGATGCCGACATTCTCGCCGTTCACCACCGGCTCGCCGAAATCAAAGCGACAAGACAATACGTTGGCATAGGCGCCGGCAAAGTAGTGCGTCAGCTGATCAAGACCGGTGACCGCGTTCAGCGGATCTTCGAACTGGATGTTTTCACTGTACACGGTCGACAGTTTGTTCAGATTCCCGGCGTCCAGAGCGTTGAACAGCTCGCGGAACCGGTCCAGGGTGACCGGCACCGCAGAATCCTTGTTGCCGACTTCGATGACTGAGGCGGTGCTCATGAACGATTCCTCCTCTGCGCGTCAAGATTGCGGGTTTCTTCCTGAATGTGTTTGGGAATCGGATTGAGGTCCCAGATGATACCGAGCTTTGACATCAGCCAGAGCCCGTACCAGGTCACGTCGATTTCATACCAGCGGAAGCCCTGGCGTACGGACTGCGGCCAGCGGTGATGGTTGTTGTGCCAGCCTTCGCCCAGTGTCAGCAGCGCCAGCCAGAAGTTATTTCGGCTGTCGTCGTCGGTGTTGAAACGGCGTTTGCCCCAGACGTGAGAGAGCGAGTTGATCGACACAGTGGCATGGAACAGCACCACGGTGGAAATAAAGAAGCCCCAGACCAGCAGTTGCAGTCCGTTGGTGCCCAACCCCGGCGCCCAGGCCGCCAGCGCTTCGCCCAGTGCGTAGATCAGAACGGCAGCGGCGGCCGGCACCAGCGAGTCGAACCGGTTAACGAACTTGAGTTCGGGGAACTTCAGCCAGTCTTTGACGCGGCGCTCGTCCATGGCGAATCCAGCGTCACAGGTGAACCAACCGGCGTGGGACCACCAGAAGCCACCCTGATGGGGGGAGTGCAGATCCTGCTCCTGGTCAGAGTGCTGGTGATGATGGCGATGGTGCGCGGCCCACCACAGCGGCCCCCGTTGGGCGGCACTGGCGCCGAGGATGGCGAAGACCAGCTGCGCCGGGCGGCTGGTTTTAAAGGTTTTGTGGGCGAAATAACGGTGGTAGAACCCGGTGATGGCGAACATACGAATCAGGAAAAACCCGAAGGCAAAGGCGAGGGCGAAGCCGCTGACACCGGTATAGAATGCAAGCAGACACGCCAGATGCAGTGCAATGAATGGGATAACCCGGATGATGTTGAATGATCGCGAAGTGGAGTCGATGTGATCCGAACCCGCCGAGGAATCGAACCATCTCAGAATGTTGGTTAGCCAATATTGCGCTCGGGTCATACCCAGACTGCCCTTTTTCGTGGATAAACTGTTACTGCGTTATTCGAACGCCACCGTTGATATGGTTCAACGATTGCCCGAATTTACGTTCTAACCCTGCTTTTGGATGCACCTTTAACAATGATTAACCAAAAAAGTCAGAGCCCGGATATACGCCGTGTTGCGGTTGTTGGTTCAGGTTTGGCAGGCCTGTCGGCCGCGCGGATGTTAACGGAGCAGGGCACGTCCGTGACCCTGTTCGAGAAGAGCCGGGGCCCCGGCGGACGACTCGCTGCCAAGCGGGTAACCGGGGGTTCGGCCGACGTGGGGGCTCAATATTTCACCATACGAAGCCCGGAGTTTTCCCGTTTCCTCCACAAGTACGCCGGTGACGCGGCTTTTGCCGCCTGGGACGGACGTTTTGGCTACCAGCAACCCGACGGTCAGTGGCAGGCTTTTCCGGATGAGCCCCGGTATGTGGGCACGCCGCGGATGACTGCCATCAGTCGCGCTCTCGCGTCTGGCCTGGAGATTCAGGCTGAAACCCGGATTGCCGAATTGGCCCGAGCCGACACGCTGTGGACACTGACCGATACCGAGGGCCAGCATCATGGCCCGTTCGATGCCGTGATCATTACCGCTCCACCGGCTCAGGCCCGGGATTTGCTGGCGGACAGCGCGCTGACGGATTTGGCGCAGCAGCTGGATGGCCCGGTATCGTCCATTCTGCCGTGCTGGGCGGTGGCGGCTTACTACGATGCGCCACCCACCAACACCTTTGAGGGCATGCGCCCCAACCACGACATACTGTATTGGGTTGCCAACAACTCCAGTAAGCCGGGTCGGGACGACAAGGGTCAGTGGTGGGTCCTGCACGCGACGCCGCAATGGTCAGCCGACAACGAACACACGCCCGCTGAGGCGGTGGTAAGTTCGATGGTTGCGGCCTTTCAGGAACTGACCGGTGCGCAACACGCGCCGCTGGAAACCGTGAGCCACCGCTGGCTTTATGCCCGGTCTGCTGATTCAGACCGGCCCGGGTGCCTGTGGTTCCCGGACGCCGGCATAGGGCTGGCCGGTGATTGGCTCAGCGGTGGCCGGGTGGAGGGCGCCTTCGAGAGTGCCCGTTCACTGATCACCGCCATGAACGGAGGTTAGGCGGGCGCGGTGACGGTCGGTTGCAAGTAAAAGTGGGTGATCGTGCCGTCGCTGAACTTGCTGAAAAAGGCACTGACATCGGTGATTTTCCGCAATGACCGGGTCCGGTGTATGGGGTCTCTCACCAGCACCTTGATGCCATTGAAGTTATCCTGGATGTTCGAGAAGCGCGCCCGCATGGAGCAGGTCACCACCCGTGCCGGATCGAGCTTCAGCTCCCGCGCGAGCCAGCGGCTGTGATCGGCTATGCCGGTGGCGCTCAGATCCTCCCGGGTGTCGAGGTGGTCCAGTTTGATCCGGTCCACAATGCAGCGGGAAAAGCTGCGGGGGTCGCGCCGCGCCACCTTGCGAAACGCTTCCCAGAAGAAGTTGTCGGTCAGTTCCGCGAAATACCGCATGTTGCTGAGGCAGGTGTCGACCCATTCAAAGCTCTCGCGGTCTTCCAGCACTTCGTTGATCGCCTCGCGCAGCAGCCAGTCGAAGCCGAGTGCCGTCTTGTGGGCGTAGACCTTGCGGTACATCTGGTGACGGCTGTAAACGAAGTCTTCCAGCGCGCCCAGGCCCTTCTGGGTAATCGCCAGCCCGAGCCAGGGTTCTGCCACATCCCAGCCGAAGCGCAGGTTGCTCAACAGATGGTCCAGGTTGAAGCCGCCGATGGTCACCGAGGAGTGGAAGCCGTCCCGCAGCATGTAATCCGCCCGGTCCGCGTCAATTTCACCAGATACGATGGACGACAACAGATCCATGACCAGGTGCGGAATGTCGGCATTGCTCAGGGCGCCGGAGTGGGCGTCATCGCCGGCAATGAACCCCCAGAATGTCTGGGCGTGGCGGCAAAAGGCCTCGCTGGGCTGCACATCCGTGGTCTCCATGATGCCGATGACATCGCGGGCGTCGAGTCCGGCCGCGGCGATGTCGATATCAGCCAGCACTTCATGGGCGACACGCACGGAATAGTGCTCGTGTTCCAGTTCTTCCGGCGCGCTCCGGTGGTACACGGAGTAATCCACCCCTTCCCACAAGTCCTCGAACCGGCTCGCCCGGGACATCAGGTCGCGAATACGCCGCGCCTGGGTAAACTGGTGGGAGAAGCTGGAATGGCCGCTGTCGTGCAGCAGGCAGCCCAGACGAATGGTCTTGGCCAGGTAGTCGATGGCATCCAGTTGGCTGAGACTGAGGTCGGTTTTCTCGCTGAGCTGTTTTTCCCTCAGATAGGCATCGATCATGGAGCGGAACATGCGGGTGCCGACGTGCATGACACCGATGCTGTGGAGGAAGCGGGAGTGGGTTGCGCCGGGGAACACCAGGCTGAGGATGTCGTTCTGGCAGATGTTGCGCAGGCGCTGAAAAAGCGGATGATCGATGACGCGGATCTCGTGACGGTAAAGCGGAATGCCCCCGTGCACCGGATCCATGATCAGTTTGTCGTAAGCTCCGAGCAGATCGTTTACGGCGCTTCTCATCGTGTCTTTTCCCCCAAAATCAGCAAACTTGGCTTGTTATATCACACGGTCGTGCCAGAATAGGCCTTATATACCGGAATTATCCTTTAACGATGGTAGTTTAGGGCCACCGCCATGACCTCGCGCACTGAGCGCATTCTTATCATAGATGCCGACGAGAAGGCACGTAGCGAGCTGAGCCGCCATCTGGAGGCTCGCGGTTTCTATGTGACCGGATGCCCTGACAGCAGCACGGCGCTGGATATGTTCACCGAAAGCATTCCGGACGTGATATTCGCCGACTTGCCCACCAGTGCCATCAGCGAACTGACTTCCCGTCTGGAAGATCTGGAGACCTTTACCCCCATTGTGGCCTGTTCTGACACCGTCCGCTCTGTTGATGTGGTGGATGCCCTGCGCGCGGGCGCCGCGGATTTCGTGCTCAAGTCCTGTGCCGACGGCAAGAACGCGCTTGATGACGTGATTGGCAAGTTGTTCGACCGGGTCAGGGTCAATCGGCTCAATCAGTTGTACCGCCAGGAACTGGAAGAGGCCAACCGCGATCTGCGCAACGGTATTGCCGAACTCCGGGCGGATCAGCGGGCAGGGCGCAAGGTACAGCTGAAAATGCTGCCGGACAACGACCAGATCCTGTCGGGTCTGAGCGTGACCCATCTGATCAAGCCCTCGTTGTACCTCAGTGGCGATTTTCTCGATTATTTCCGCATTTCCGAAGACAAGGTGCTGGTCTATATCGCCGATGTGTCCGGCCATGGCGCCAGTTCTGCGTTTGTGACCGTGCTGCTGAAAAACCTGTCTAACCGTCTGCAGCGCAACCTTCGCCGTGGGTCCAGCGATGATATTCTGTACCCGGAGCGTTTCCTGGAACGCATCAACTCGGAATTGCTGGACACCGGCCTCGGTAAACACGTAACCGTGTTTGTTGGCATAATTACCGTGTCTGAGCGTAAATTAAGGTATGCCGTCGGTGCCCATTTCCCGATGCCGATTCTGTCCTTCGACGGCGGCAGCACGGCCTTCCTGGAGGGCAGTGGCCTACCGGTGGGGTTGTTCGAGTCTCCGGAATGGGAGGTGTACGAGGTTCCACTTGAGAAGCCGTTCCGGCTGATTCTGTTTTCAGATGGCATTCTGGAAGTCATTCGGGCCAAAAGCCTCGATGAAAAGGAACAGACACTACTTGAACTCGTGTCAGGAGGTCGTCACACTATCGCATCTCTGAACCAGGCGTTGAGTCTGGATGCGATCACAGAGTTACCGGACGATATCGCGATTGTTTCGGTGACTGACATCCTCGCCGGTTCGGAAAACACGTCGTCGAAATAGTGGCAGTGTAAAACATGGCTGGTTACAAGATCCTGCAAGCTGAAAATCAGGGCATCTACCTCCTGAAGTTTATTGGTGAAATCCGGCTGAACCTGTGTTCGACGCTGGACAATCTGGTTGAATCCATCACCCAGGATCCGGAATTCAAAACCGTGGTCATCGATCTCACCGAGTGTGAAATCATTGACAGCACCACGTTGGGACTGCTGGCGAAAATCGCCATGGCGGCCCAGAAACGAAGCCACTTTCTGCCTACACTGATCTCCACCAATCCCGACATTACCCGAATTATCACCTCCATGGGCTTCGACAAGATTTTCATCATTGTCCGCGAACCCGCCTCCAGAATCGAAGAGCTCGAAGAAATCCCGGTACTGCGCGCCAGCGAACAGCAGGTGCGTGACAAGGTGCTGGACGCCCATCGCGTGCTGATGGGCCTGAACAGTCGCAACCGGGAAGAGTTCAAGAATCTGGTGCGTGCCCTGGAATGTGAAGAGCCCGGCTGATCCAAAAAAAGAACGGACAAACTATGCCTGATCAAAAAGACCTGCAAACGACGGGGCCTTCGGCGACCGGTCGTCATATTGCCGTGCTTGGTGGCGGCAGCTTCGGCACTGCCATGGTTAAGGTGCTTTCCGAAAACGGTCATACCGTACATTTCTGGATGCGAGACGCCGCCCAGGCGGATGAGGTTCGTTCCACCGGCGTCAACAGCCGCTACATGCCCGATGTTCACCTGAGCGGCGATATTCAGCCCACCACGGATCTGCCTGCCGCCATCAAAGACGCCGAAGTGGTCTTCGTGGCCATCCCCAGCAAGGCGTTCCGCTCCGTCATTCGCGAGTATTGCCGCGAATTCGCAGACGACCAGATTGTCATCAGTCTGACCAAGGGCATCGAGGCCCATGGCTTCAAGCTGATGAGTGAAATTCTGCAGGAAGAGATCCCGCGGTGCCGGATCGGCGTGCTGAGCGGGCCGAACCTGGCCGGTGAGATCGTCAATCGGGACCTGACCGCCACGGTGATTGCCGCCAAAGACCCGGAAGTACGTCGCGCAGTTCAGGATCTGCTGGGTTGTGAATACTTCCGCGTATACGCCAATGTGGACGTTTACGGTGTCGAGCTGGCGGGCGCGCTCAAGAATATCTACGCCATTGTATCCGGCCTGGCCTCTGCGCTGGACTTGGGTGAGAACGCCAAGGCCATGCTGATGACCCGCGGCCTGGCGGAGATGAGCCGCTTTGCGGTCAGCCTCGGGGCCAATCCGATGACCTTCATGGGGTTGGCGGGTGTGGGCGATCTGATTGTCACCTGCACCTCATCGAAAAGCCGGAATTACCGGGTTGGTTACGCAGTTGGCAAGGGCAAGAAGCTGGATGATGCGGTGGCCGAGCTGGGACAGGTGGCGGAGGGCATCTATACTCTGAAGCTGGTGAAAGAGAAATCGGAAGCCATCGGCATCTACATGCCGCTGGTGCGCGGGCTCTACGAGATTCTCTACGGCACCGCCTCCATCAGTGCCGTCATCAACAGCCTGATGATGTCGGTGCAGAACTCCGACGTGGAATTCATTCTGCCACGAACCATCAGTCAGTAACCTGCCCGAACCCGGAGGTGGCCCTTGCATCTCATCGTCATGCGGCACGGAGAGGCCGGTTGGCACAGCATGGATCAGCAGCGTGAGCTGACCGAAGCAGGACGCGCCGGCGTGGCGTCGGTGGCCGCCGATATTGCCGAATCGCCATGGCGGCCGGAGCGGATCTGGTGCAGCCCTCTGGTTCGCGCGCGGCAGACCGCCGCCATCGCCTCCGAGATCCTGAATTGCCCGGTTTCGGAGGTGCCGTTCATCACCCCGGACGATGATCCGGGCGCCTGCCTCGACGCTCTTCTGGAAGCGCCTGAATCACCGCTGATGCTTGTCTCCCATATGCCGTTTGTCGGGGCGCTGTCGACTCTCCTGGTTGACGGGCACCGGCGGGGCATTCCCTTTATGACGTCTCAGGCAGTTTTACTGGAATTGCCGGTGGTTGGCCCCGGTTGCGCCGATCTGAAGGCGCAGTTCCTGCCGTAAATACCCTCAAACCTTCGCAACGAGTTTCTCAACGGTTTATGCATAGCTTTCCGATCGATTACATCGAACCCGTATTCCGGCCACCCAGTGAAGCCAGGTCTCTGATCCTGCCGGTCACCAATGGCTGTTCCTGGAACCGCTGTACGTTCTGTGAAATGTACACTCAGGAGCAGAAGAAATTCCGCGCGCGGAAGCCGGACGATGTGCGAGCCGACATCGAGAAAGCCGCACGCACACTGGGTGGCGTGCGCCGGGTGTTTCTCGCTGACGGTGACGCAATGGTGCTACCGACCCGACGGTTACTGGAAGTTCTCGGCCAGTTGAGAGCGGCGTTCCCGGATCTTCAGCGCGTGTCGAGTTATTGCCTGCCGCGGAATCTTGCCCGCAAGACTGTCGAGGAACTGGCCGAATTGCGCGCGGCTGGCCTGCAGATTCTGTATGTGGGCATGGAGTCCGGTGATGACGAGGTGCTGCGCCGCGTCAACAAGGGCGAAACCGCCGAGTCCACCCGTTCTGCGCTGCTCAAGATGCGAGCGGCAGGCATCACCAGTTCGGTCATGGTGCTCAACGGCCTGGGCGGCGAAGTGCTCTCAGAGCAGCATGCGATCAACACCGCGCATTTGTGCAATGAAACCCGTCCGGACTATCTGTCTACGCTGGTGGTCAGCTTTCCCCAGGGGGAAGAGCGTTTCCGTGCCGGCTTCGGCGACGATTTTGTCCCGCTAAGCCAGGATGGACTGTTCCGCGAGATTCGGCTGTTTCTCGAGCATCTGGAGCTGGAGCGCACTGTCTTCCGCAGTGACCACGCGTCCAATTATCTGGTGCTCAAAGGCACCCTCGGCCGCGACAAGCAGCGTATGCTGGACGAAGTGAATCTCGCCATCGCCAATCCCGGAGCCGCGGCGCTGCGCCCGGAATGGATGAGAGGCCTGTAAAGAGGACAGCACAGCATGGAACAGAAACCTGATCACATTGCCAGTCAGATCGAGCAGTCCACAGACGCAGGCAACGGCCTGCCACCGCTGGAGAAATGGCATCCGGAGCTGTCCGGCGACATCGACATCCGGATCAGCCGCGATGGCCAGTGGTTGTACAAGGGTGAACCCCTGGCGCGGGAAGCCATCGTGCGGTTGTTCTCAACGATTCTGCGTCGCGAGCAGGATGGCGAGTACTATCTGGTCACACCCGTAGAGAAATGGCGGATTGTGGTGGAAGATTCGCCCCTGCTGGCGCACACCCTGGAAGCAGAGGGGGAGGGTGAGTCCCAGACGCTGACCCTAACCACCAACGTGGGTGAAACGCTGACCATTGGCGAGCAGCATCCCCTGGTTGTTGGCACCTATGCGGCCGGCGACGAGCCCCGGCCGGTCATCAAAGTGCGCCATGGCCTGGAGGCGCGGCTGGTGACCAGCGCCTTCTACGATCTGGCGGATCGTGTCGTGGAGCGCAAACTTTCCGACGATTCTGCGGTTTTCGGCGTCTGGAGTGGCGGAAATTTCTATGAAATCGGGCGGGGCGGTTGAAAAGCCGCACTGCGCCCCAAATAACTGACGGTAGAAAACGCAGTCCGACACTTGTTAAACTGTGGTTTCGATCTTGTTAACGAGCCTGGCTCTCTAACGAGGCCCGGTGGTCGTCAGTCCCTCTGTGCAGTCTGGCTGTTCATGAATACTTGCGATTGCCCAAATTCAATTAAACAGTCATTGCGACACGCAAGGAGATCACATGGCCCAACCTCGTGTTGTCACCATCCATTACACACTCACTAATGACCAGGGTGAGCAGCTTGACTCGTCCCGTGTAGAAGGTCGTGAGCCGCTGTCTTATCTGGAAGGTGCGCAAAACATTATCGGCGGACTGGAGAGTGCGCTGAACGAAAAGAACGCCGGCGATCAGGCAAAAGTTACTGTCGCGCCCGGTGAAGGCTACGGTGAAGTCAATGAAGAGCTGATCCAGCCCGTTCCCCGTTCTGCATTCGAAGGCGTTGATTCCATCGAGCCGGGCATGCAGTTCCAGGCGCAAACACCGGGCGGCCCACAGGTCGTTCGTGTCGTTGAAGTTGCCGACGAGACCGTCACCATCGATGCCAACCATCCGCTGGCTGGCCAGACTCTGCACTTCGACGTGGAAGTGGTAGAAACTCGCGATGCAACTGACGAAGAGCAAGAGCACGGTCACGTGCACTAAGCTTTTTTCCAGCAGTATCGAAAACGGCCCCATGGGGGCCGTTTTTTTATGTCTGCAGGAATTGTCGGATTACGGCTTCGCCTAATCCGACACAAAAAAACGGCCCGCAAGGGGCCGTTTTTGTAACGGTTTCCGAACCTACATGTTCGGATAGTTGGGGCCGCCGCCACCTTCCGGAGTTACCCAGGTAATGTTCTGTGCAGGGTCCTTGATGTCACAGGTCTTGCAGTGAACGCAGTTCTGGGAGTTGATCTGGAAGCGTTTGCCGCTACCATCGTCCTTTTCGACCACTTCGTACACCCCGGCCGGGCAGTACCGCTGGGCGGGTTCGTTGTACTTCGGCAGATTGTCCCTGATTGGCAGATCCGGATCGGTCAGCTTCAGGTGAACCGGCTGGTCTTCCTCGTGGTTGGTGTTGGAAATGAACACCGACGACAGGCGGTCAAAGGTCAGCTTGTTATCCGGTTTCGGGTAGCTGATCTGCTTTGCTTCCGCTGCCGGCTTCAGCGTGGCGTAGTCCGGCGTGGTGTCACGGAAGGTGAAGGGCAGGCTGCCGCGCAGGATGTTCTGCTCAATGAAGGCAATCGCGCCGCCAACCACATTGCCGAATTTGTGCATGGCCGGGCCAAAGTTACGCTCGTTGTACAGCTCCTTATACAACCAGCTGTCCTTGAAACGGTCACCGAAGCTGGTGATTTCCTCTCCGGTCTTGCCTTCCTTCAGTGCTTCGAACACGGCTTCCGCGCCCAGCAGTCCGGACTTCATGGCCGTGTGGGAGCCCTTGATCTTGGAGCTGTTCAGGGTGCCGGCATCGCAGCCCAGCAACAGGCCGCCCGGGAAGCTCATCTTCGGCAGTGCGTTAAAGCCGCCCTTGGAGATTGCGCGGGCGCCGTAAGACACACGCTTGCCGCCTTCCAGGTATTTTTTGACCTCAGGGTGCAGCTTGAGGCGCTGGAACTCCTCGAACGGGCTCAGGTTCGGGTTGCTGTAGGAGAGATCGGTGATCAGGCCCACATAGACCTGACCGTTCTCCAGGTGATACAGGAAAGAGCCGCCGGTGGACCCGCTTTCGCTCAGCGGCCAGCCAGTGGTGTGCACCACCAGACCCGGCTCGTGTTTGGCCGGATCGATGTCCCACAGCTCCTTGATGCCGATGCCGTAGTGCTGGGGATCTTTGCCTTCATCCAGTTTGAAGTCGCTGATCAAGCGCTTGCCCAGGTGGCCGCGACAGCCTTCGGTAAACAGGGTGTACTTGGCGCGCAGCTCCATGCCCGGCATGTAGCCGTCTTTTTCGCTGCCGTCACGGGCCACGCCCATGTCACCGGTGATGATGCCTTTAACCTGGCCATCCTCAACAATGGTCTCGGACGCGGCAAAGCCGGGGTAGACTTCCACGCCCATGCCTTCCGCCTGCTCGGCGAGCCAGCGGCACAGATTGCCCAGGCTGATGATGTAATTGCCGTGGTTGTGCATATTCTTGGGCACAAAGGCATTGGGAATCTTGGTGGCGCTTTCCTGGTTTTTCAGCAGGAAGATATCGTCACGGGTAACCGGCGTGTTGAGCGGGGCGCCTTTCTCTTTCCAGTCAGGGAAGAGCTCATTGAGCGCGGTAGGCTCGAATACGGTGCCCGCCAGAATGTGTGCGCCGATCTCAGAACCCTTCTCAACCACGCATACGGTGAGTTCCTCGCCAGCTTCCTGTGCCAACTGCATGACACGGCAAGCTGCCGACAGGCCCGCCGGGCCGCCGCCGACGATCAGAACATCAAATTCCATCGATTCGCGTTCCACGTTGGTCTCCTCAGACATCTTTAATGGATATTATGTGCCCGCAGGCGAAGTATTCTGGGTCGCCATCATACCGGTAAAAGTGCTTATAGACGACTGTTGCAAGCGGAATCGCGCCACTTGCTTGGAGGAAAGGATACCGTAATTGAAGAATCAAACAAACGTTTGTTTGAAATTTGGGCTATCCTTTGGCATTGTATGACAACACTGAAACATCGTGTGTTCTGAGTCGAATTCTAGTATCGTCTCACCGCCATTCCCAGTCAATATCGGGAAGTTGGCTGAAAGGTCTGTCCTGGCGCGTCGTTTGAGGCTATTGATTCTGCTGACCGTTGCCTCCATCATTAGTGCGCACTGAATTTCAGCAGGCTCCGCGCGAGGACTGCAAGTCATAAACCCATCGTAGAAGAACGAGGAATCTATGAAGGTTCTGGTCGCTGTAAAACGAGTAATCGACTACAACGTAAAGGTGCGCGTCAAGCCGGATAACACCGGTGTTGATCTCGCCAACGTCAAGATGGCAATGAACCCGTTCTGCGAAATCGCTGTTGAAGAAGCGGTTCGTCTGAAGGAAAAGGGCGTTGCCAGCGAAATCGTGGTGGTATCCATTGGCCCGAAGGCCGCCCAGGAGCAAATCCGTACTGCTCTGGCTCTGGGTGCCGACCGTGGTATCCACATCGAAACAGACGAAGAGGTTCAGTCTCTCGAAGCGGCCAAGCTGCTGAAGTCTGTAGTTGAGAAAGAAGAGCCCAAGCTCGTCATTCTCGGCAAACAGTCCATCGATTCCGACAACAACCAGACAGGCCAGATGCTGGCCGCGCTGACCGGTATGGGGCAGGGCACGTTCGCGTCCGAAGTTGTTGTTGAAGGCGAAAAGGTCAATGTTACCCGTGAAGTGGACGGCGGCCTGATGACCGTTGCCCTGAACCTTCCGGCCGTTGTTACCACAGACCTTCGTCTGAACGAGCCACGCTACGCTTCGCTGCCGAACATCATGAAGGCGAAGAAGAAGCCGCTCGAATCTGTCAGCCCGGCTGATCTGGGTGTTGAACTGGCATCGCGTCTGACCACCCTGAAAGTAGAAGCCCCGGCTTCCCGTCAGGCAGGTGTGAAGGTGGCTGACGTAGCTGAGCTGGTCGATAAACTGAAGAACGAAGCGAAGGTGATCTAAATGAGCATCCTTGTAATTGCTGAACATGACAACAGCAGCCTGAAGCAGGCTACCCTGAACGTTGTAGCGGCTGCCAAGGCCATCGGCGGTGACATCGACGTACTGGTTGCCGGTGAGAACTGCGGTGCGGTTGCTGAAGCTGCGGCGAAAGCTGAAGGCGTGAGCAAGGTTCTGGTTGCCGACAACGCTGTTTACGGTCATTTCCTGGGTGAAAACCTGGGAGAGCTGGTCGCCGAACTGGGTAAAGGCTACAGCCACATCCTGGCGGCCGCCGGTACCACTGGTAAAGACTTCATGCCCCGCGTAGCGGCGCTGCTGGACGTCGCCCAGGTTTCCGACATCATGCGTGTGGAATCTGAAGATACCTTCGTGCGCCCGATATACGCAGGTAATGCGATCGCCACCGTGAAAGCCAATGACGCCATCAAGGTTGTTACGGTTCGCTCTACAGGCTTTGATCCGGTTGCCGCTGAAGGCGGTTCTGCCTCTGTAGAGCAGATTGACGTGGTAAAAGACGCCGGTCTGTCCACCTTTGTTGGTGAGCAGAAGGCCGAGTCTGACCGTCCTGACCTGGCCAGCGCCGGTATTGTTATCTCCGGTGGCCGTGGCATGCAGAACGGTGAAAACTTCAAGATGCTGGAGCAGGTGGCTGATCTGCTGGGTGCCGCGGTTGGCGCATCCCGTGCAGCGGTTGACGCCGGCTTTGTGCCGAACGACATGCAGGTGGGTCAGACGGGTAAAATCGTTGCGCCTCAGCTGTACGTGGCTGTTGGTATCTCCGGTGCCATCCAGCACCTGGCCGGTATGTCCGACTCCAAGGTGATCGTTGCGATCAACAAGGACGAAGAAGCACCGATCTTCCAGGTAGCGGATTACGGCCTGGTAGCGGATCTGTTCGAAGCGGTACCGCAGTTTGAAGAAGAGTTGAAGAAAGTTATCTAACTTTCGGAAACCCTAAAAAAGGCACCTACGGGTGCCTTTTTTTGTGGCTCTTTGACACGATGCGTTTCTCGGCCTTGCTGATGATCAGGGTATCAGCAAGGATATGCAGCGCGCGGTTGGTTGTGCGTACCCCGCGATAGATTTGCCGGCTGGTCTGGTCGTGGGTTTCACGGGCCTTGAGGGCACTTTTGCGGAACTCATCGTCGCGGGAAAAGTGATCGATCAGACCAAATGTCGTGGCCGAAATCGCTTTGTGTACCCGCTCCACCGCAGTCGCGCCGCTGGTGACCGTTTCTTCCAGCAGTTTCGCCCGGTTCCTGACTTCCAGCAGGTCCATGCGACTTTTCTGGATGGCGCTGTTGGCGGCAATACGATGGGCGTTCACCACTCGCACACCGCGACGGCTGTCCAGCAGCTGCCAATAGGTGAAGGCCATTCCGCCTGCGGAGGCGGCGAGCAGGGTGGCAGAGGTCATCAGAAGAATCATGGGCTGCCTCGTTTAGCGGTATTCAATGTGCATCTGCACGTCAATGTCCCGGTCATCCAGTTCCTGCTCAAGCTCCTTCATCACCTCCTGATACACCATTTTCCGGACCATCACCGGCAGGTGATCGGCCAGAACCCGGGCGGAGCGGGACTCGCGCTTGGCAAGAGCAATCGGATCGGTCACCTTGAGCGTAAGAACGAGCTCCGGTTCCCGGTCGGGGTCGGTGATGTCATCGGTTTCCATCATCTGGGCGATGAGTTTTCGTTGCTCCAGTACCTGCCAGACAAGGAAGGCGCTGAATGCAGCCAGTATCAGGCTCACTATCAAGAGTAATGTCGCCAAGGTTAACCTCCGGGAAGCATGTTTCTTTTGCTACTCTGGCAGCAGTGTGCCGGAACCTGTGTGACAAACGATTGGCCGTGTCGACGGTATTGTCCAGGTATGCAGGAAATCAGATCGGGTCCTCAAAACGCTGAGCCAGGGTTGCGGTTTTCAGTGCGTGCAAGCAGTATCAACAAGTTAAAAGATAGTACAAACACATCAGAGGATAATGCATGGTTTGGTTAAAAGCGTTTGTCAGCGGTTTTCTCGCGACACTGATCTTTCACCAGGGACTCTTTGGTCTATTCTATCTTGCTGGCGTGGTGCCCGCTGCGCCGTTCAATATGGCACCTGTTCCGCCTCTGGGGGTTCCGGCTGTTCTGTCACTGGCGTTTTTCGGCGGGCTCTGGGGAATCGTGCTGTGGGCCATTCTTGGCCGTCTCAGGGGTGTTAGCTACTGGCTGGGCCATGTGATTGTTGGCGCGGTCGGCCCCACTGCGGTTGCCATGCTGGTGGTTTTTCCAGCCAAGGACCTCGAAGTCTCCGCCCAGACCTGGGTTGGCGGGCTGATCCTTAACGGATTCTGGGGCCTGGGTGTTGCGCTTTTCATGTTGTTTCTCCAACGAAAGAAGGGATGATCAATGACTGAATCCAAGGAAACCGCCTACGATCTCGTGGTGTTCGGCGCTACAAGCTTCGTTGGCCAGATTCTCACCCGTTACCTGGTTGAGACCTACGGGGTGGGGAAGTCGGTCAAGTGGGCCATCGCCGGCCGCTCCGAAAGCAAACTGAGCACACTCAAATCCGAGCTGGGCGACGGCGGCAAGAACCTGCCCGTGATCCTCGCTGATGCCTCGGATCTGGCTGCGTTGCAGACCATGTGTGAGCAGACTCGTGTCATTATTTCCACTGTCGGTCCCTACGCGCTGTATGGTGAGCCGCTGGTGCAGGCCTGTGTGCGGGCGGGAACCGATTACTGCGATCTGACCGGCGAAGTGCAGTGGATCCGTAAAATGGTTGAGCGCTATGAGGAGGAAGCCAGGTCCTCCGGAGCCCGCATTGTGCATTGTTGCGGGTTCGATTCCATTCCTTCCGACATGGGCGTGTGGTTCCTGCAGAACAAGGCAGAGGAAACCTTCGGGGCGCCCTGCCGTGACGTTCGCATGCGGGTGAAAGTGGCCAAGGGCGAATTCTCCGGTGGTACCGTGGCATCAATGATGAACGTCGCCAAGGAAGCCGCGGCTGATCCGCAGTTGCGCAAGGAACTGGCGAACCCGTTTTCCATCTGCCCGCCAGAGCACCGTTCCAAGACCCGTCAGCCCAGCCTGAAAGGTGCGGAGTTCGACAAGACCTTCAACGCCTGGCTGGCGCCGTTCGTGATGGGCGCCATCAACACCCGTGTGGTGCACCGCTCCAACGCATTACAGAACGCCCGTTACGGCACCGAATTCACCTATGACGAAGCGATGATGACCGGGCAGGGCGCGAAAGGGCGCCTGACCGCTTATGGCATCACCGGTGGGCTCGCGGCGTTCTTTACCGCGTCTGCGCTGAAACCCACCCGTTGGCTGGTGGAAAAGTTTGTGCCCAAGCCGGGTGAGGGCCCGAGCCCGGAAGCGCAGAAAAACGGCTTCTACGACCTGCGTTTTGTGGGCCGCACCGAAGATGGTAAAACCCTCATCACCAAAGTGACGGGGGATCAGGATCCGGGCTACGGTTCTACCGGCAAAATGCTGGGCGAAGCGGGTATGTGCCTGGCGTTCGATATCCCGGCAGACCAGCCCGGTGGGTTCTGGACGCCGGCCTCGTTGCTCGATGGCGAGTTGATGGAGCGGTTGACCAGCAAAGCCGGCCTGACCTTCGAGGTGGTGGAAACCCGCTAACCGGACAGGTAAATCACGCGGTCGGTGCCCGGCAGGGCATCCGGCCCGTGAGCCAGGCCGATCACCGTTCGACCTTCCAGATAGACATCCATTCGCTTGGAAATTCTGCTGCGCGTCTCCGAATCCAGTCCGGTGAACGGTTCATCCAGTATCACCATCGGCGCCCGGTTCAACAACACGCGCGCCAGGGCCACACGCCTCGCTTCGCCGCCCGACAGGCGGTTGCCACCACTACCCAGCCAGGTCTCCAACTGATCCGGTTCCGTGGCAAATCGATCCGCCAACTCCACCAGTTCCAGCATACGCCAGAGTTCCGTGTCAGTGGTTTCCGGCGCTCCCAGAAGCAGGTTGGCTCTCAGGGTATCCTCAAACAGCACGGTTCTCTGGGTCAGGTACACGCCAGGCAAGCAGGACAGCGACCCTTGTGCGGGCGCCAGAAGGCCAGCGATGGTATCGGCCAGTGATGATTTGCCGCTGCCGGAATGGCCAAGAATGCCGAGACGCTCACCGGCTTTGAGCTCCAGGTCAAAATGCGTCAGCAACACCGTGTGCCCGGGATGTTTCACCGCCAGATTCTTCGCGTGAAGTGCGATACCGGCGCGGGAGGGCGGTTGCGTCGGCCGGTCAGCAATGTGTTTGCCAGCACAATCGCGGTTCAGCCGGCTGGCAGAGGCTTCGGTCGCTCCCAGTCGGCCGAAGGCGTCGGGTAGCATGGCATAGACTTCACCCAGTCCCAGCAGCGCAATGGGCAACAACACCAGCACCGGGCCGGATACCATGTCAGCCTGGTAGAGCCCCAGGCCGAACCAGAGACTGAGCACGACGGCCAGGTTGATCAGAAACTGGGTGCCTGCCAGATGCCAGCCTGTACGGGTGTCTGTTTGCGTCTGTGAAGAGGTCACCCGGTGCGCCTGTCGCATCAGCCAGGCACCATGCTTTCCGGTTCGCCCTGCGGCGGTGAGTTCGGCAAAACCCTCCAGGTGCTCGATGACCGCGGTGCGGAGGGATTCCTGGCGGTCGCTCTGGCGGTATGCAAGTTCTCTCGTGCGGAAGTACACGCCACCGGTGGCAACGGCAAACGCCGCGACCAGAATCATGGCCACGATGAAGGCCGTGGCGAGGTTGAACAGAATCGCCGTTAACAGAATCATCAGGACGGTGACCAGGCCGGCGAGCGCCGTTGGTGCAATCAGGCGCAGGTAAAGTGTGTCCAGCGCGTCGACGTCGCTGGTCAATCTGGATAACCACTGGGCTCCGGTCAGCTCGTTACGAAGCCGCCGGCTGGATACAGCGAGCCGGCGGAACAGGGCCACGCGGATATCGGTGAGCAATCGCAACACGGTATCGTGGTTATACACCCGCTCAAGGTAACGGGAGACGGTACGGGACACGGCAAAGAAGCGGATCGCGCCACCCGGCACATACAGGTTGATCGTTGCCGCGGTACCAGCCGCGAGCAGCAGGCCGGTTAATGCGGTTTCGGTGATGAACCAGCCGGAAACCGCCAGTAAAGCGATACCGGAAAGCAGGGTGGCCAGAATAAGTACCCCGCCCAGCATCAGGCGCCCCGGACGCTTGAAGATGAGCCTTAGCCAGGGTTTCAGCTCACGCATCACGAACCTCTCCGCCGGACACCACCAGTACGCGATCCGCCAAAGTGAGCAAGGCCTGGTGGTGTGTTGCGAATATCAGGGTTTTTCCGGCCACAGCCAGCTTGTGGAGTGCTTCCAGAACAAAGATCTCGCTGTCGCTGTCGAGACCGGCGGTGGGCTCATCCAGCAGCAGCAGGTCATAATCCGCCAGAAACAGCCGCGCCAGGCTCAGCCGACGTGCCTGACCACCGGACAGCCCCTGGCCGTCTTCCGATACCTGGCTGTAAATACCCTCGGGGCGGCTGTCCAGCAAGGGCCCGAGCCCGACATTGCGAAGCGCTGTGGCAATGGCCACATCGGAGGCCTCCGGTGTCGTCAGCCGCAGGTTATCGGCCCAGGTTCCATGCACCAGGAAACCTTTCTGGCCGAGCCAGCCAAAACGAAAACTGCCGGGCCTTTCGCCAAATACCCGAACCGTGCCCTGGTCCGGCGCTATAAAGCCGGCCAGTAAATGGAGCAGGGTCGATTTCCCGCCGCCGGACGGGCCGGTGAGGGCAACCACGTCACCTTTGCGAACCTGCAATGAAACGCTTCGCAGCACATGCGGGTGGTCACCGAACGCCACGGACACTGACGCCAGTGAGGCCGTGGCGGGATCTGCATGATCGCCCCCGGTCGCCGCCGCCCGCGGCACACAGTGGGCGTCCACTGGCGACTCCAGGCGCTGCAATATTTCGGCGCCGGCGCCCAGCGCGGCTGCGCGATCGTGATAATGCTGGGACAGGGTGCGCAACGGCTGAAAGAATTCCGGCGCCAGCAGCAGGATCAGCAGCCCGGAAAACAGTGTCAGCTCAGACGCGGGTCCGAACGAGATGTAGCCCAGCAAGCCGAATCCGATGTAGATGGCGATCACAGCGATCGCCACCGAGGCAAAAAACTCCAGTACCGCCGAGGAGAGAAACGCCACCCGCAATGTCTTCAGGGTGATTCTGCGGTAGTGGTCCGAGCGCTGCTGAATCAGCTCCGCCGCCCCGGCGGTCTGGCCGAACAGCTGCAGGGTGGTGAGGCCGCGCACTTTGTCGAGAAACTGCCCCGAAAGCCGGCTGATGGTTTCAAAGTGCTGCTGGTTCAGCTTTTCCGCTCCCATACCCACCAGCGCCATGAACAAAGGGATCAGGGGTGCAGACAGCAGCAGGAAGACACCGGCCAGCCAGTCCAGCCAGAACACAAGTGTCAGAATCAGCAACGGAACAATCACCGCTAACGCCATCTGCGGAAGGAAGCGGGCAAAATACCCGTGGAGCGCTTCGACATGATCGATCCACTCCCGCGCCAGAGTGCCTGCCGATGACTGGCCCAGCGCCACTGGTCCGGTCGCCCGCCAATGCCGGTTCAGGCTGCGACGGGCGTCCCGCTGCACTCGCTCACTGCAGCGGGCCGCAAGGCGGGTCTGGAAACCCTGGGCCAGGGCCCGAATCGCCAGGGCACACACCAGGCCCATAAATAGCCCGGTGAGGTCGCCTACGGCGGTGCCTTCAATTACACCCTGGTGGACGATCCGTGCCAGCAGCACCATTTGCACAATGGTAGCGATGCCCGCGACGGTACCCGCAGCAACGGTGCCCTGAATCCAACGCCGGTTGCCACGGGCCAGCCCGGAGAGCCACGCCCGAACCGCCTGCGGCTCTGCCACTTAGTGGTAGCCCTCGCCGGCGCGCACCTTGCCGCGGAACACCCAGTAGGTCCATGCGGTGTAAGCCAGCACGATGGGAATGACAAACAACAGCCCCAGCAGCAGGAACAGTTGCGACTCGTAGGCGGAAGCGGCGTCCCACAGGGTGTAATCCGGCGGAACAACGTAAGGCCAGCGGCTGACCACAAGACCGAAATAGGTGAAGATGAACAGGCCCATGGTGGCCACGAACGGCATGCCCTCGAAGCGGTTGCGCACAGAGCGGTAAATCTGGAAGGCACACAACAGTGTCAGCGCGGGCAGTATCCAGATCACCGTCAGATTGGAGAACCAGCGCTCCCTAACCATGTCATCCACAAACGGCGTCCACACACTGATGATGCCAAACACCACCAGCACGGCTGCCAGCAGGGGCAACGCCAGTTTGTAGGCCCAGTCCTGCAGGCGCCCCTCGGTTTTCATGATCAGCCAGGTGGCGCCGAGCAGGGAATAGCCGGCCAGCATGCCGAAACCGGTCAACACCGTGAACGGTGTCAGCCAGTCCAGTGGCCCGCCCACATAAACGCCGTCGGCGGTTTCCATGCCCTGAATGTACGCGCCCACCACCGCGCCCTGGGCGAATGCGGCGACGGTTGAGCCGCCGGCAAATGCCCAGTTCCAGAGGTAGCGGGAGGTGTTGGCCTTGAAGCGGAACTCGAAGGCCACACCGCGGAAGATCAGCCCGGCAAGCAGCAGGAAGACCCCGATGTACAGCGCAGGCAAAAAGATGGAATACACCAGCGGGAAGGCGGCCAACAGGCCCGCGCCACTGAGCACCAGCCAGGTTTCGTTGCCGTCCCACACCGGGGCGACCGTGTTCATCATGGTGTCACGGTCTTCCTCGGACGGAGCGAATGGGAACAGGATACCCACCCCCAGGTCGAATCCGTCCATCAGCACATACATGATGATGCCGAAACCGATGATAAAGGCCCAGATGAGGGGCAGATCGAACAGTTCCATAATCAGTGACCTCCCTGGTTGACGGGCTTGGCAGTGCCGACCAGGTCGTCATCGGCGTGTTCAATCTCGAACGGCACATGAGTGGCCGACAGCGGGCGCTTGGGCCGTTCTACCTCATGCTCGTCGTCATCGTGGGTGCCTTCAAGCCCCACATAGAGCACCCGCATCAAGTAATAAACCCCGGCGGAGAACACCAGCCCGTAAACCACGATATAGCCAATCAGGGAGAACAGCGCCATGCCGCCCGTCAGAGACGGCGTCAGGCCCTCTGCATGAGTCATCATGCCGTACACCAGCCAGGGCGAGCGGCCTGACTCGGTGACAATCCAGCCGGCCAGCACCGCAATGAACGGGGTGATACTCATGAACCGCAGGCCCTGGAGGAACCAGGGCGAGCGCCAGAAACGGCCCCCTTTGCGCAAAATAAGCCCGGCCGCACTGAACGCGATCATCAGCAGCCCCAGGCCCACCATCACGCGGAACGACCAGAACACCAGGGCTACCGGTGGCTGTTCTTCCACCGCCACCTCATTCAGGCCGGGCACTTCGCCGTCCCACTCGTGGGTCAGGATCAGGCTCGCCAGCCCGGGGATTCCGATCTCGAAATGGTTGGTCTGGTTGGCCTGATCCGGAATCGCGAACAGCAACAAGGGCACATTGCCGGAAGTTTCCCAGTTACCTTCCATGGCAGCCACTTTGGCTGGCTGATGCTCCAGGGTATTGAGGCCGTGGAAATCCCCCACCACCGCCTGCGTCGGGGCAATGATCAGCAGCAGCCACAGGCACATGGACAACGCTTTCTTGTTGGCCTCCACCTCGCGACCGCGCAGCAGATACCAGGCGCTCACCCCGGCCACCACAAAGCCGCCGGTGAGGAACGACGCCAGGCCCATGTGCATGAACCGGTAGGGGAACGACGGGTTGAAGATCGCCTCGCGCCAGGAGGTAATGAAGAAGGTGCCGTCACGGAGCTCGACGCCCGCGGGCGTGTGCAGCCAACTGTTGGCTGACAGAATCCAGAACGAGGAAATGAAGGTGCCGACCGCCACCATGATGGCAGCAAACAGATGGACGCCCGGGGGCACTTTGTCGCGCCCGAACAACAACACCCCGAGGAAAGCCGCTTCCAGGAAGAAGGCGGTTACCACCTCGTAGCTCAGCATGGGCCCGAGGAAGTTGGCCGAGGCCTGGGCGAAGTTGCTCCAGTTGGTGCCGAACTGGAACGACATCACGATGCCGGACACCACCCCCATACCGAACACAACGGCGAACACCTTGGTCCAGAAGGCAGACAGTTTCACCCAGACCGGATTCCGGGTTTTGAAGGACAGGCCCTCAAGCACCGCAATGTAGGACGCCAGCCCGATGGTAAACACCGGGAAGATGGCATGAAATGACACCACGAACGCGAACTGGATTCGCGATAGGATAAGAGGATCGAGCTCCATAGAAACCTCCGGTAACTACTCACACGTTACGTAAGCGGGCCTGTTAACCCGCCCGGCCGCTGCCATTGGCGCATCTTGTAGAGTTGTTTTTACCGGCAGATGCAGGTCATGCTACTGGAAATACGACCTGAACCAACAGGACAGATTGTCGCACCCATTGATTTATAACAATTATGGTGAATCCAATGAGCTTTTACGAAGACCGAATACTGCCACACATAATAGATCGCGCTTGCTCCATGGGCCAGGTGATGAAGCTGCGCAGCCAGGTGGTTCCCGAGGCGCGGGGCACCGTGCTGGAAGTGGGTATGGGCTCGGCCATCAATCTGGAATTCTACAATCCGCAGTCGGTGGATCTGGTGTACGGGCTGGAACCCTCGGACGGCATGCGCCGCAAAGCCCAGGCCAATCTACGGCGGTCACCGGTCAAGGTGGAGTGGCTGGACCTGCCCGGCGAGAAAATCCCTCTGGGCGATGAAACCGTCGATACGGTGTTGCTGACGTTCACCCTGTGCACCATTCCGGACTGGCGGGCGGCGCTGCATCAGATGAAACGGGTACTGAAGCCGGGCGGCGTGCTGCTGTTTCTGGAACACGGAGAATCCCACGATCACGGCGTCAGAAAATGGCAGCACCGCATTACCCCCGGTTGGAAAAAGCTCGCCGGCGGCTGTCACCTCAACCGACACATTGCCGACCTGATCCGGGAAGCCGGTTTTGACATCGTGGAACTGGAAAACCTCTACGTTCCCCAGACGCCGAAAATCGCCGGCTACATCTACAAGGGCAGGGCGATGAAACCCGCCTGATCTTTACGGGATTTGGAATTGCGTTAGCCAACACGGCCTTATACAATTCTGCCCCTTCAATCCTGCCTCCTTGCCCGGATGGTGAAATTGGTAGACACAAGAGACTTAAAATCTCTCGACCGTTAGGTCGTGCCGGTTCGATTCCGGCTCCGGGCACCATTATTTCTTCGCCATCGCCTCCAACATCCGGTTTACCGCCTCCAGATGCTCCGGCTCGTTGTGGCACATGCCCTGGAAATTCGCGCATACGTCCAGAAAATCTTTCAGCTCCATACGGGGCGCCATTTTCATCAGGCGTTTGGTCAGCCGCGTGGCTTTTGGCGGTTGGCTGGCTATGCGGCAGGCCATGGCATTGGCGGCGTTCAGCAGCTCCTCCGCCGCTACCACCTCAAGCACGATGCCGAGCTCTTTGGCTTCCGCGGCATCAATGATGCGTCCGGTTAGTGTGAGCTCGAAGGCGCGCTGATAGCCGATAAGACGTTGCATGAACCAGGCACCGCCGTCACCGGGGATGATGCCGAGGTTGAGGAACGTTTCGCCGAACTTTGCGTCTTCCGAGGCAATGCGGATATCGGCCATGTTGGCCAGATCAAAGCCTGCACCGATGGCAGGGCCGTTGACCGCGGCGATGATCGGAACCTCAACCTCCTGTAGCGCCAGGGGAATTCGCTGAATGCCTTTGCGATAACGATCGGCGCACTCGGCGACGTCGCCTGCGAAATCGCCACCGCGATTGGCCATGTCGCGGACGTTACCGCCGGCACTGAACGCGGAGCCGGCGCCGGTCATCACCAGCACCGAGACGTCATCGCAATGGTTTACCCAGTTTGCGGTGGTGACAATGTCGTCGATCAACTGGGAGCCGGTCAGGGCGTTACGCAGATCATGGCGATTGAAGGTGAGGGTGGCGACGCGGTTGTCCAGAGTCAGCAGGGCATCCGTCAGTTTTGGTACGCGGGTCATCAGCTTTTTCCTTCTGGTGAAGCGGGCAATTCTCCGCGAGCATCCGGCGTAAGTGTGATCCCCGTCAAGTCCTCGGCCATCCGTGGGCCCCTTTGTATGGTTATTCACACTACATTTCGATAAAAATACCGCCCCAAGGATGATGTACCGAATTCAGGATGAGTTCTGCTTTGCCCTGGTTCTTCTTCGGTTTTCTGTACCCGCCTGTTTTTAAGCTCTCCCTTTGTGCCCATGGCAACAGTGTCATTCGCTGTTGGCTGTCCATAAAAAAGAAAAAAGGAATCAACCTCGTGCTCTCTCATAGTCCCTGTAAAGCTGTTCTCGTTATATTTTCCGTCCTCGGTCTGGCCGCCTGTGGAGGCGGTGGTGGCGGTGACGACAGCCCCGAGCCCAGCAGCGCACTCTCCCTGGATAACAAGGGTTATTCGACACGCAAGGCCGCGCTGAACCAGCAGGTTGAGTATGAGCGCACCATGACGGCCTATGAATCGACCAATGCGGTAGCCGAGCTGGTGAACGAGGTCATCGATGAGGTGATCGACCTGATCGTTGAAGCCGAGAATTCAGAAGCGCCCGCAGCTGATGGCGTCTCCGCTCTGGCGTACAACGAATCTCTGGATCTGGCCTGTGAAAATGACGACGGCTCTCTCAGGATCACCGACAAGTCGAGCGGCAACATGCTGGAGCTGCGCTACGCATTCACCAACTGCACGCTCACCACGGCCAATGAGGGTCCGCTGCTGTTACGCGGAAGCTACACCTACAAACGCAATGACTCCACCGAAGGGCCGATCGAATCCGCAAACGGGTCTGAAGCCTATGACCTGTCCGGGACAGTGTTGGCTTCAGACACACCCTTTGTGCTTCGCGGCGGGAACAGCTGGACAGAGTATGTGAATGCGGACGCCATGCAGGCCAACTTCACCTTGCGCACCGATGTCATGGAGTTTCTGAAGGGCAGTGACTACGTTGCCCTGGAGAATTACCGAAGCACGACCAATATCGACGAGAATCTGGTGTCTTCCAGTGCGGAATTCAGGCTGATCAGTTCCGCCCTGAACGGCTATGTGGACTATACAACGCCCACACCGGTGGTGGTGGACCTCGCCCTGGACGGATGCCCGCTGCAGGGCATTATCCGTATGGACGGCGATGGCGTGGTGGAAGTGCGCCATGGGCGGGACACCGGCACCAGTTTCGACATCGTGGTAGAGATCAACAATAACGCGGTGGCGTCTTACGAGACCTGCGACGCGCTGGATATAGAATTGTACAAGGGGCTGCCAGAGACTGAATGACGGCTAACGGTCAGGTCAGAGACAGAGGGGCAGGAAAACCTGCCCCTCTGACGTTGGATCAAAGATCGGTTCGGGGGTTCAGGTCCACCGCAAAGGCCGGCGAAGCCCAACCTGCAACAGTGCCGCTGCGGGCGGGCAGTGGTTCACCGCCGGTCTTTACAGTGCTTTCATCTCCGTATTGCAGCCAGGTCAGTGTCGGCACCGCGCCCACCGGCGGTTTGCTGTAGTCACAGACGCCTTCCGGGAAGATCTCCGCCACCTGCTCGGCAAACCCCTCGGACGAAAATTCACCGCCCAGGAAGTTGATCGGGTAGTCCGCCGGGTCCACAGGCTTCAACTGGCATTTGTTGGTCAGCGTGGTGATGGCGTCACCGGCGACCGTGCGCGGTGTTCCGAACCGTGTCTGAACCACCAGCTCCTGCGCGGCTACTACTGCATCGGCAATCGGTTGGAGGGGATCGGTTATGGTGTCAGGCAGTCCCAGCACACCGAGGTCGAGGCCACAGACCTGACCGGTGGCGGCGTCCAGTATCTGCCCGAGTTCCGCCGGGAAGGTGGGAATCTGGTCGGAGTCCAGGCCCTCGATCTGAGGCTCCGGGTAGAGCAGGTTGCCGGTGTAGGGCGCTTTCGGGCCTTCGGCGGAAAACGGCGCCGACAGTGACAGACAGCGGTCTCTTGCGGTGACCGGTTTGTTGGCAAGAACCTTGTCGGATACCGGCGCCGGTTTCTCATCGGCCTCGATACCGGCCAGCCACTGGTCCATCACCAGCAGCGCTTCTGTAGTGAAGATGGTGTCGCCGGCCAGCGGGAAGGCGCCGTACCAGATTACGTGGTTCTCGGCATGGCCCTGGGTTTCCTGCAATCGCGCCCGTACCTGCCAGGAGTGGAAGGCGTCATGGGCAATGCCGGGATCCGGGCCGCGCAGGTCGATGATCGGCACGTTCGCCAGGTTCTCCGCCGTGTTCACCGCGCCGGTACGGTAGGAATTCTCCAGCGCCTCGGTATCAGCCGCGATGCGGTCGGCCTGGTAGTTGATGTCCACGTTAAGACCACCAATGTCGCGATTGACTGCCAGGAACTGGTCGCCGGTGATCACCCCGGCCTGCAGTGCCTGGAGGCCATACTGGACCCCGACATTATCTAGCGGAATACCGGCGAATCCCCGAGACAGCAACTGCTCGTTGGGTGACCACACCGCAGGCTGCCGGGTACCGAACTGATTCACCATGTAGTCAATCAGGCCGCAACGCAGGCCATCCGGGCGAGTGTCCGGGTCATACACCTCGGCTTTGCCGGCGAGTCCCGGGCAGTTTTGCTGGTCCGGCTCGGCGGAAGGGAAAAACGCCAGGTCGGAGACAATCGGGTTCACTGGCAGATGGCCGTACAAGGCTGGCCACTGAACCGCCAGAACCGGAGAAGTAAGCAGGCTCTGTACGAAACCGAGGAGGTCGGCGGGGTCTTCGGAAACCTGGTTGCCCAGGTACTCGTTCAGCAGGTTGTAGTCGGCGAACTGGGTCGCGGTGGTCCACACATCCGGGTAGGAGCATTGGACGATCAGCCCCTGGTAAACGCCGGGGTAGGCATTGGCGATGTGCTGTTGCGCGATCGCGCCGCCGGAACAGCCGGTTCCGATGGTGTAACGCACCGGTCCGTATTGCTCGACGATGTGTTCTTTCGCCATCACCAGGGATTCTGCTGCGGTCACCAGGTTCACGTTATGGCCAAGGTTGGCCTGAGCCGTGGACAGGGTCACGAAACCACGGGCAAGCGCGACGGAAATACTGTCACCCAGCAGGGTTTCTGCGCCTTCCGGTGCTGTGCCGGCAATGTCGCCATTGGGCGGCTGGCCCATGCCGTAACTGACGCCGACGTTGCCACCGTGGTGGATCAGGATCTTGCCATTCCACTGCTCCTGAGGCGCCAATGCGGTCCACTCCTGATCCGGCTGGAACAGTGACATGATCTGATAGCGATCGCGGTTCATCACCCCGGTTTCTACCCGCACGATGTAGGGAACGGTCACGCCGTCGTCGGTGGTGACCCGGGCAATGTCGTCAGCCGGTGGCGGGTTTTCCGGATCGTAGGGCAGAAAGGCGCCCGGCAGCCCGAGTGATTCCGGATCAAAGCTTTCCGCGAAGAGATCGAACTGTGATTGCGGCACATAGCGGAACTCAAATTCCGCCGGCTGGTTGCACTTGTCGTCTACGGCTTGCTCATTGGTGCAGGTCCAGGGCTGAACCTGCGGACCGGAGAAAACCGGGCCACCCTTGGGGTGATTGATGAGAGTTTCCCGCAGCACCCCACCTTTACCGAGGATCACCTTGAGTTCGTTATCTCCCAGCTCCAGACCGGTGATCAACCCGCGGAGGGCGCCGTTTTCCATGGTCACCATGGCACCGCTGACGTTGCGCCCATTCAGCATGACCCTGGCATTCTCGAGGTCCGGAGACGCCACCTCAACCAGAGCGTCACCGCCGCTGATCAGGTCCGCACGGTTTGAAAGCACACGGATGGCGCCTTCGCCTGCACGTTCCTCCTGCTCGGATTCCACCGCGCCGCCATTGCTGTTGTCGGGTGAGTCGGATGAGCCACCGCTGGAGCCACAGCCAGCGAGAGTGATGGCCAATGCCAGGGAGAGTGCTGACTTGATGAAGATGGGTGATGAGCTCATCGTTACCTCGGTATTGTTGTTTTTTATGTGACGCTTTGTAACTGACTGAGTTAATAACACCACAGGTCTGACGGCGCGCGCTTTGGCCAGCCGGACATCGGGCCCCGTCAATTTTGTGAACAGGGTCACACCGGCGAGGCCGACGAAAGTCGTCTCGACTTGCCGCAAAGCCGCGTGAATACTGTGAAAATGGCACCGGTGGAGAGGTCAAGATGACGGCAGAAACGCTGATCAAGGTCGCAACAGAAAACGGAATAACCACAGTCACGCTGGATCAGCCAGACAAGCGCAACAGCCTGTCATTAGCGATGTTGCAGGCGTTGTCAGACGTATTGACCGAGCTTGCCGGGGACAACGACACCCGGGTGGTGGTTCTGGCGGCGAGCGGAAAGGTATTTTGTGCCGGCCACGATCTGAAAGAGGTTCGCGATCAGTTTGGCGACCAGAGCCGGCAGAAGTTGCTGTTCGATCTGTGCAGTAAAGTCATGCAGCAGCTGGTCAATCTGCCCAAGCCCGTCATTGCCCGGGTGGCGGGGGTGGCGACGGCGGCGGGGTGTCAACTGGTGGCCAGTTGCGATCTGGCGGTGGCGGCAGACACCGCTCGCTTTGCCACACCGGGGGTCAACATAGGGCTGTTCTGCTCAACACCGATGGTAGCGTTGTCACGCAACGTGCATCGCAAACACGCTATGGAAATGCTGCTGACCGGGGAGATGATTTGCGCCTTACGGGCTGAGCAGATCGGCCTGGTCAACAAGGTGGTGGATGAACAGGCGCTGGGTGACACGGTTTACCGTATGGCCGAGGTGATTGCAGGCAAGTCGAGCCACACCCTGAAGTTGGGGAAGGCCGCTTTCTACCAGCAACTGGAACTGGGCCTGGCCGACGCCTACGACTACACCTCCCAGGTAATGACCGATAACCTGGCTGCAGCGGATGCACAGGAGGGGATCTGTGCGTTCCTGGACAAACGGAATCCGGAGTGGAGCGACCGTTAGCCTGCTGCCTGACACCGGGCGGCGCTTAGCTCCAGGCGGTCGCCGACGCCGATGTCATGGCGTTCGAAGAAGCCTTGATTCATCTCCAGAGCCAGTGAAAACGACACACCGGCAGGGTAAGACGGGCACTCGCTGCCGCGTTTGGAGGGGCAGGGTGTCATGCGCCGAATAGCGCCGATCACACCGTCCTCACTGAGGTAAGCGATGTCCAGAGGGATCAGGGTCTGGTACATCCAGAAGCCATAGTCGGGATCACGCGGGCGGTTGTAGATGAACAGCATGCCGCTGTCCGGCGCCAGTGACGTTCGGCCCATCAGCCCCTTGCTGCGTTGCTCCGGGCTTCTCGCCAGTTCCACCGACACGGGAATTCGCCGTTCGTCGGCGATCAGGCAGGCGTCGCTCTCTGGCAGTCGTTCCGGCTCTGCCGTGGCGCAACCGGCTGCCAGAACCAGCATTCCAACAGCCGTCAGCGATCGAATCATGACCGTAACCGGTACCCGGTGCGGAAGATCCACCAGATGGTCACCATACAGGCGGTGAGGAACATCAACGTCATGCCGGCACTGATGCCCACGTGCACGTCGGCCACGCCGTAAAACGCCCAGCGGAAACCACTGATCAGATACACCACCGGGTTAAACAGGCTGATGGTCTGCCAGATCTCCGGCAGCATGTCGATGGAATAGAAAGTGCCGCCGAGGAATACCAGCGGCGTGACGATCATCATCGGCACGATCTGGAGTTTCTCGAAGCCGTCGGCCCATATCCCGATGATGAAACCGAACAGGCTGAAGGTCACGGAGGTGAGCACCAGGAACGAAAACATCCAGAACGGATGCAGCACGTCGTAATCCACGAACAACCGCGCCGTTGCCAGAATAATCAGCCCGAGGATGACGGATTTCGTGGCGGCTGCACCCACGTAGCCAATCACCACCTCCACGTAAGACACCGGGGCAGACAGCACCTCGTAGATGGTGCCGGAGAACTTCGGCATATAAATGCCGAAAGAGGCGTTGGAGATGCTCTGCATCAGCAGTGAGAGCATGACCAGCCCCGGGATGATGTAAGCCCCGTAGCTGATGTTGTCGATGTCGCCCATGCGGCTGCCAATCGCCGACCCGAACACCACAAAGTACAGGCAGGTGGAAATCACCGGCGATGCCACACTCTGCATCAGCGTGCGGCCCATGCGGGCCATCTCGAAACGGTAGATCGCGCGGATACCGTAGTAGTTCATGAATCTGCTCCCGTGAGTCGGCGGTTTATTCGTGGACCAGGCCGACGAAGATCTCTTCGAGCGAACTTTCCCGTGTTCTCAGATCGCGGTATTCGATCCCGATGTCGCCCAGGGTGCGCAACAGGCGGGCTACGCCGGCCTGTTCCTGCTGGGAATCGAAGGTGTAGATGAGCTCATAGCCGTCGTCAGACAGTTCCACCGGCTCCAGGACCAGTTCACCCGGCACCTTGGTCAGTGGCTGTTGTAACTGCAGCCGCAGCTCTTTCTTGCCGAGCTTGCTCATCAGCCGGGCCTTGTCTTCCACCAGGATGATCTCGCCCTGGCGAATCACTCCGATGCGATCGGCCATTTCCTCGGCCTCTTCAATGTAGTGTGTGGTCAGAATAATGGTCACGCCGTCTTCCCGCAGCTTGCGCACCATCTCCCACATGTCCCGGCGCAGTTCTACATCCACCCCGGCGGTTGGCTCGTCAAGAAACAGGATGCGCGGCTCGTGAGACAGCGCCTTGGCGATCATCACCCGGCGTTTCATGCCGCCGGATAGCGCCATGATGCGGTTGTTGCGTTTGTCCCACAGCGAAAGATCCTTGAGCACTTTTTCGATATGGGAGGGCTTGGCCGGCTTGCCGAACAGACCGCGGCTGAAAGACACCGCATTCCAGACGGTCTCGAACGAGTCGGTGTTCAGCTCCTGCGGCACCAGCCCGATAGTCTCGCGGGCCTTGCGGTACTCCTTCACGATATCGTGGCCGGCGGCTTTGACTTCACCGCTGGATTTGTTGACGATGCCGCAAATGATGCTGATCAGGGTGGTTTTACCGGCGCCATTGGGGCCCAGAAGCGCAAAAATTTCACCCCGGGTGATGTCCAGGTTGATGTCTTTCAGGGCCTGAAAACCATCGGCGTACACTTTATTGAGGTGCTTAACGGAAATGTCCGGCTGCACTGGCGTATCCTGTGGGTGGTGAATCGAGGGGCGGTATTTTCTCACGATGCGCAGTGGTTTAGAAACCTTTGCCTTCCTGTCGTGATTGTCGATAATGCCAGCTTTACATACGGAGAAAGGACTTGTTGAGAGCAATCGCAGTTGTTGTGCTGATCAGCGGATTGATCGCACTTGCGGTATTGGGCCCCAATTGGCTGATGTCGACAGAGAATGAAGATACCTCATCCACCCTGGTGTGCGATCTGGATACCGGCCCCTGCCAGTGGAAGATGAAAGGCAGCCTGTGGGTGGCTGAACTGGAGCGCGGCCGCGTTGGCGACCAGGGGCAGGAATACCGCCTGCAGGTGCACACCGGCGCCAGCCCTGACCGCTTTCTGGCCGTACTGAGGGGCGAATCCATGTATCTGGGCGAGTATCCGGTGCCACTGGACCACACCGGTGTCGACGGCGGCATTGATGTCTGGGAAGCAACGTTCACCGCGCCGTTCTGCACCACCGAGCCGGAGATGACCTGGCGCATTGATCTGCAGCAGGGCAATCAGCCAATGTCGGATCTGCCGGTAAACATGGTGTTCCGGGCGGAAGGCCGTCAAAGCTGAGTCGGCGGCCGCCTGACCGACACCGAGAAAAAGAAACAACAACACACCCAGGGATGAATCGATGGACTATGGCGACAGTGTTCAGAAAGTACTTCTGAGAAAAATCCGTAAAACCGAGCAGGACCTGCTTCAGTTGAAGCTGGATTATTGCCGATTCATCTTCGGGTTAACTCACCGGGCCACGGTGCTGGTGGACGGTCAACCCTACCTGGTGCGATCCGTCGACGTTGACAGCATGGTTACGCTGGAGGATGGCGGATTTGGCAAACCTGCGGTTACGGGTGTGCCGGCGGAGGCCGGGAACGGCGCGGAGCCGGTTAATCTCGGCACCGAGTGGACGCTGGCCGAAAGCACAGCGGTCAAATAAACGCGTTGTGGGTGATGGCGTCGTAGACGCTGCTTGAGGGTGGCACGAAGCGATGGATTCGCCAGTGCTCTGCAGCGTCCATACCGTGACGGAAACACGCCAGACAGGCGTTGTTATGGGTCAGCGTGGCCAGTGTTTGCACCGCCTCGGGTTGCCGAATCGGGGTTTTGCGGCTGGCAATCTGCGCCACCAGACCGTGCAGGGTGTCCGTGTGCCTCAGAGACTTTTCGCACAGGGCACAGGCCGCACCATTCAGCCAGGCCACGGCAAACTCGCCAACTTCCGGCGGTGCCGTCTGCCAATCCAGTCCCTGTTCGCGGCAATCCCGCTCCTGCAGGCCGATCAGAATATGCAGCTGAGTGAACAGCTCGGTGCGGTCCATGGTTGTCCGCGTGGCGGCTGGCCGCGGGGGCACGTAGGGCATAGTGGCAGGCGCGGCGGTAGGAATGTCGTAGAGGGGCGACAGCGCTAACGGCTCACGACGCACTAACGTGGCCACCCTGAGGGCAAGCACAATTACCAGCGCCCCCAGACTCAGTTCTGTCAGCAATACCAGCCCGTCAATCATGAAATGTAATGCCCTGAATGTTGCCGTCTTTATCTCAGTGTAACGAACTGTAACTGGCGGCGGAGTTACTTCCGTCCCAAAACGGTCAACAGTGGTGCGCCGGACACAGGAAGTGTGACGGAATCAGCAGCGTTCTGGCGCTGTCCGTTCAGCAGGTGGGCATGGTCTGCAGGGCGAGTTTGCGTCGAATGTATCGCCCGAGGATATCAATGCCGATATTGAGCAGGGCGGTGATCAGGATCAGCACCATGGCGCGATCAAATCGGATTTGCTGTATCGCACTGTCGACGTAGAAGCCCAGGGTGTAAATCCCGAGAATCCCCAGAATCGCGGTCTCCCGCATGATGATTTCCCAGCGATAGAACAGAAACGCGAGGAACGACCGGTAAACCCGCGGCACCAGTTCCCAGCTGTACCGGTTGAAGCCGGTGGGTGCATCCGGTCGCAGCAGTACGGTGTTGGTCTGCCGGCCAATCAGATGGCCGATAATACCGCCGTTATGCAGGGCAAGGGCAACGGCCGCCGGCAGCATCGACGGCCCCCAGAGTTGCAAAAGAATGTACGCCAGGATGTATTCCGGGGTGGAGCGCGCAATCACCAGGAACACATGCCCGGACGTGCGCCTGACAGGACCGCCGAAGTGGTTCGATATCAGCGGGAAGGCCAACAATGCCAGGATGCCGGTAGCCACCAGGGCAATCTGTGTCAGCAACAGGGTGTTCCAGATCCCGGGCAGGGCTTCGTTCAGCATCAGGTCGTTGAACCAGGCACCGAGATCGGCCAGGCCCTCGCCGTTGCGAATCGGTGCCGGAATGATGTCTTCGGTGAAGAATCGCTCCACGTTGCCCCAGACAATCGGCATGCCCTCGCCCAGAAAGAACGGCGCACTGAGCACGTACACCGGCAACAGCTTCGGTTTCACCCACAGCGGAATGGTCGCGATCAGCACATAGAACATAATGAGCATGGCGCCCGCTTCGGAGTAGAGCCCCTGTGAGAAGGACGTCTCCAGGTAGAAGCCCAGCGTAGGCAGGCCCACGAATCCGAGAATGGCGCTGGAGCGCAACCCGCACTCCAGACGATAGGCGGTGTAGGTGCGCATCTGTACCCAGCAGTCGGGAATGCGGGCGTACAGGAACGCAGACACCACACCGGTACCGGGTGGCAGCAACCGGCCTGGACCGGGATCGGATTCTTCCAGTATTTCTGAGTAGACCTTGGCAAAAATACCCGAGTAGGGAATGGCAATGGCCAGCACCCCGGTGAGCGGGTGAAAACCGAAGAACTGCAGAAAGATCAGCGCCCAGAACAGTTCATGAATGGCGCGTATGAAGGCGCAGAACATGCGCACCGGGTAAAACCGATAGACCAGCGACAGCAGAAAGCCACTGGCGGCACCCAGCGCCACACCGACAAACGCAAACGCCACAGTTCGGAGTAGCGCGGTGGCCAGTCCCTCGGTGCTGAAAAAGTCGGGGGTGGCCACGCCCAGGAAAAACTGCCCCAGATCCCGCCACGGGTTGGCGGTAGTGATGGCAATATCCGCAAAAAACAGCGCGGCGACGGCTATGGCCAGAAAAAGCAGGCTGATTCTTGCGGTAGGCGAAAGATACATAGGGTCGCGCGTGGCCTGTCAGTAGAGCGGCGTAATGTCGGCGGCGGTCAGCCGATCGCTGGGTTCATCCAAGGCAATCTGGCCGTCCTGAATGCCGACAACGCGAGTGGAGTAGGTCAGGGCCATATCCACATCGTGCAATGCGATGACGCTGGTGGTGAAACGCTGACTCAGAGCTTTCATGACCAGGTGCGCCATGGGACCATCCAGGGCAGATATGGGTTCATCGGCCAATAACAGGTTCGACTGCCGGTAAATCGCCCGGGCGATGGCCACACGCTGACGCTGACCGCCGGACAACGACGCCGTCGGGGTCCAGAACTTGTCGGCCATGGCCAGCTCGGTCAACAGCTGGCGCACGGCGTCTTTGTCTTTGCGAAACGGTCTGATCAGGGTCAGTGTGTTGTACCAGGCCGAGTGCGCGTCCAGTTGGCCCATGAACACGTTGTGGAACACGGGCAGGGCGTTTACCAGCCCGAGTTCCTGAGGCACCAGCGACGCGTGGCCGTCGACTCGCTCGTGGATCAGCTTGATCAGGGTCGATTTGCCCGCGCCACTTTTGCCCACCAGTGCAACACGTTCGCCGTCCTTGACATGAAGTGAGAGCGGGCCAATGACCCGCTCTCCACCGAAGGAGGCTGTGAGCCCCGTAAATTCAAATCCTGACATCAATCGAGGATTCCGATTTGCTCCGCAACGGAACGAATGGGCTCGTAATTCTCGTTAGAGGTGGGGATAAAGCCGCTGCGGGGAAAGCTTTCCAGCAGTTCGGGATTGTCCATGGCCAGCAGTGCTTCGCGTACTTTTTCCATGAAACCGTCACCATAGCGCTCGTCGATGTCGCCACGGATGGACCACTGGTAATTGGGGTAGGCCGGTGTTTTCCAGATCACCTTCACATCGTCAGTGTTGATGTTGCCGTTTTCCAGCTCTTTTTCCCACACCGCGTAGTTGATCGCACCCACTTCATAGGTGCCGGCTTCCACCAGCCGCAGGGTGCGGGTGTGGTTGCCACTGAAGCCCACACGGGAGAACACGTCTTCGGGTGCTTCGTTAAAGATGTTGCGGATGTGGTATTCCGGAATCAGGCGACCGGACGTAGACCCCTTGGAGCCGAAAGTGAAAGTCTTGCCGCGAACATCTTCCGGCAGAGTGTCTGACATCTCCAGGCCGGTACTTTTATGGGCAATGAAGTAGTTGTAGAAGGCTTCATCTTCCACACCCTGGGCGAGGGCCTCGGATCCCGGCACCAGCGCGCGGGCCTGGACGCCAGACAGACCGCCGAACCACGCCAGTTGCACCTGGTTGTTGCGGAACGCGGAAATCGCGGCGGCGTAGGACTTCACTGGAATGTACTTGACCTCGACATCCAGTTCCTGCTCCAGATAATCGGCAATGCCGCGGAAGCGCTCAACCAGCTTGCTTTCGTCCTCATCCGGGATGGCGGTGAAGACGAACGTCTGGGCGGAAGCAGCAAAGGGAATCAACACGATCAGGCTGGAAAGCATCAATTTCCGTATAAAGCTCATGACCATTTTTATTTCCTTACGAACAGTGGATTTTTCAGGGTGTTACGGCTTGAGAGGATCAGGATACCTTGATTTACCTCAGGCATGAACAGCTATACGATTACCGGCTGGAATCAGCTCAGCCGGCGCCAGTGAAAAACGCTATTCATGCAATTGGCATGTACCAAAAGGGTTGTTATGGACATCCATATACTGACACCAGCGCCGCCAGGGTCGAAGGCAGGGAACCGTGCGACGGCAGAGCGCTGGCAACAATTGCTTGAGCAGGCCGGACATCGGGTTCGGGTCCACACCGAGTTGTCATCCCGGCCGTGTGACTGTTTTATTGCGCTCCATGCCTGGCGCAGCCACGAAGCCATCGAGGTTTTCCGCCAGGCCCGCCCCCAGGTGCCGTTGATCACAGTACTGACCGGTACCGACATCTACTTCCACCAACACCAGTACCCCGATGACACCCTGCGCTCCATGGTGCTGGCAGACGCACTGGTCGGGCTGCATCACCGTGTGGCGGATGACATTCCGGAGGCATTTCGGGGCAAACTGGTGACCGTGTTGCAGTCAGCAGACCGGATTCCCGCCCCGGAACCGGGACTGACCGGATCTGACCCCGGCACCAGTGTGTTCGAGGTATGCGTGATCGGGCATCTGCGGGACGAGAAAGATTCGCTCAGGGCAGCGCTGGCTTGCCACCATCTGCCCGCAGAATCCCGCATACGCGTGACCAATGCCGGCAAAGCCCACAACCAGGAGTGGCGCATCAAAGCCGAACTGGAGCAGGCACATAATCCCCGCTTTCAGTGGGTCGGGGAACTGAACAAGGCAGACACTCAGGCGTTGATGGCACGCTCCCGTGTGATGGCCATCAGCTCTGTGATGGAAGGGGGCGCCAATGTAGTTTCAGAGGCCTGCCGGGCCGGGCTGCCGGTTCTGGCGTCGGACATTTCAGGCAATCGGGGCTTGTTGGGTGAAGACTACCCGGGGTATTTCCGAGTGGGGGATGAGCGACACCTCGCGGAACGGCTGCTGCGTGCGGAAACCGATGCCGGCTATCTGGCAAGCATGCAGGCGCAGGTGTCCGACAAGGCGGCCCAATTTGTTCCGGAAGCGGAGCAGGGCGCCTTGCTGCTGGCGATAGCACAGGCCACCGCCAACAGCAAAGCAAGGCTCAATCCCGCAGGGTGATGGGCTCGATAGGCCCGCTTTCGTCCTGAGGCAGAACGCGACCGATGATCGCGGTGTGAGGATAGCCCAATGCCTTGAGCTCCCGCACACAGTCTTTCGCGGCATTCGCCGGCACACTGGCCAGCAGTCCGCCTGCGGTCTGGGGATCAAAGATCAGCGGATAACGGGGGTGTTTGACCCAGCGCTCCTGATCCCGGATGCCGCGACGAAGGCGGATGTTAGCCGGTTGCAGCGAGCTGAGTATTCCCGCGGCCGCGGTTTCCTCCGCACCCGGCAGAACCGGAATAGCCGAGAGGTCCAGTTCTGCGTCGACACCCGACGGACGGGTCATCTCCACCAGGTGACCCAGCAGCCCGAACCCGGTTACATCGGTGCACGCCTTGGAGCCATGCCGGTGCAGGCATTGCGCGGCGCGCAGGTTGGACTGGATCATGGAGGCCAGCGCCGCATCGATCCAGCGGCCTTTGGCGGCCAGCCGTGCGTGCGCCGCAAACAGGGTTCCGGTGCCGATGGGCTTGGTCAGAATCAGCACGTCACCGGCCTTCAGCCCGCCCTTGCTCATGACATCGTCAGGATCGATCAGGCCGTTTACGGCAAACCCGAGGGCCAGTTCCTTGCCTTCACCAGTATGGCCACCCACCAACGCACAGCCGGCCTCGTTGAGCACCTGCACGGCACCGGACATCATCTGGAAAACCACGTCCTCAACCTTGGATTCGATACCGTAAGGCACCGTGGCAACGGCGGTTGCGCTTTGCGCTTCTGCACCCATGGCAAAGACGTCGCCCAGGCTGTGGTTAGCCGCCACCTGACCAAACACATAGGGGTCATCGATGAAGGCGCGGAAAAAGTCCACGGTGTGCACCATCGCCTTGCCCGGTGGCACTCGCAACACGGCGGCGTCATCCGGAGCATGCAGGCCAATGATGATGTCATCCCGCTCGATCGGCCGCAGTTCACCCAGCGCCCGCGACAACACCGTACTGCCCACTTTGGCACCGCAGCCACCGCATCGCATGGCCACCGCCGAAATGGCCTGTGAGGCCTCTTCGGGACTTTGTGCAGCGGCGGTATCCGGCAGCGCCGTGCTGTCCTCCATCGGGGGCAGGTCGCTGAATTTTGCCATGAACCGTTGGTCGATCCAGTTCTTCCAGCGCCACACCCAGGTGCCGGCAACCGAAAAGTCGCCACGGGAGGCCACCGCAAACTGATCGCCGGTGCTGATCAGGGCTAGCCATTTTTTCTGGGGATTGAACGCCTTGGCAGAGCGGCCGATGGCCATCCGTTTCAGGTTATCCGCCAGCGGCGGCCCCTGGCGCACGGCAAATACGCCAGCCTTTTCCCGGGGATGGTTGATGACGTTGGCAATATCGCCGGCGGCAAAGATGGCGTCGTCGTTCTCCGCCTGCAGTGTGTCCCGCACACGGATAAATCCGCCGTCATCCAGCGCAAGCCCGGTGTCTGCGAGCCACGCCGGGCCGCCGGCGCGGGTTACCCAGAGCACCTCATCCACATCAAAGCTCTCGCCGGCTTCGGTGCGAAGCCGGCCGGCTTCCACCTCGGCCACCGCCGAACCGAGATGCAGTTTTACACCCCGGTTGCTGAGTTTTTCCTGGAACACCGCACGAACCTTGTCATTGTGCGTTGGCAGTATTTTCGGCGCCGCGTCAAACAGGTGGAAGTGCAGTTGGTCAGGGTCCATGCCCCGCTGCTTGAGTTCATTCCGTAGCCGGAACTGCATGGCCAGGGTGAGCTCCACACCGCCGGCACCGGCACCCACCACCGCCACGGTCATCGGGCCCTGGTGGTTTTCGATCCGCGTCAAAAGTGCGAGCCAGCGGTTGTTGAAACCGGTAATGGGTTTGACGGGCACGGCGTGATCGGCGGCACCGGTCACGTCTGCAACCCGCGGAGATGAGCCGATGTTCACCGACAGCAGATCGTAAGGCACGTCCGGTCGGTTACGGCACAGAACCCGTTTGCGGTTCCGGTCAATACCGACCGCTTCGTCACGGTAGAAGCGTGCACCGGCGTATTCAGCCAGGCGGCTGAGGTCGATGTGCACGTCATCGTAGGAATAATGACCAGCCACGTACCCCGGCAGCATGCCGGAGTAGGGGGTGTGGGTGTCACGGCAGATCAGGGTCAGCCGCACACCCGGAACCGGGTTCATGGCGAACCGTTTGAGAACCCCGACGTGGCTGTGCCCGCCGCCAGTCAGGACGATGTCCCGTAATACAGGCTGCTCAGGCGTTCGCATCAGAGTGCTTTCTTCGCTTCGTCAGACAGCGTCGCAAAGCCCTTCATTTTTGAGAAGGCCTGCAGCTTTTCCTTATCGGCAGCGGATGGGTTGGCAATCTGATCAATAGAAGTGATTCCGGCTTCTTTCATTTTAGTGGCGGTGGCCGGCCCGATACCTTTCACCCGGGTCAGGTCGCTCTTGTTTGCTGGCTTGGCCGCTTTGGCTGCCGGTGCCTTGCTGGCCGCCGGCTTGGCCGGAACTTTCCTGGCGGGCGCCTTTTTCGCCGTCTTTGCGCCGGTTTTCGCCGGACTTTTCGCGGCCGCAGTCTTGGCCGCCGCTTTGGCCTTGGGTTTCGCCTCGCTCAGTTTCGCAGAGGCGGCATCACTGGCCGCTTTCAGTTCTTTTTTGGCGTCTTTACTGGCAATGCCGAGACGCTCGAGAACGTTGTTCTGCAGATCCTGGAACTCGCTCATACGGCGCTCGAACTCATCGTTGAACCGCTTCATTTCACGGTCACGCAGTTCATCCACTTCTTTGAGCAGCTTGCGTACCGGCTCCTGAATCTGGTTTTGCAGGTTGTCGAATTGCTTCAGAGCGTCGTTGATCAGGCTTTCGATCTGTGAGGACGTCTTCTCGAATTCCTTGTTCACTTTTTTGACAATTTTATCCACGCTTGGCTTGGCTTTCTTGCCCATGAAGGCTATCTCCTTGCGGTTTGTTCAAGTAAGGGAGTGCTGGATCAGGCCGTTTGCTGTAAGCCGGAGGCCGGACCGGAGGAACGCCGTGATTTCAGAGATTTCTTTTTATTGACCACATCGCGAATGCGACGCAGCTTCTCTACCAGGGGAGAGTTCCCGGAATCAGTGAATTCAAAGAAATCAATGGAATAAAAGAAGTTACTACAGTGCTTTCTTCGTTCTGTGACCAGTCCGGACACGCCTTCGGCCTGGATGTTCTCGAAGGGCATGTCCATGATCAGATCAATGATGACGGTGTCGCCGGGGTTGAACACCTTGTCGGTTTTCATCACACAACCGAAGTTGTCGAACTCGAACAGCCTGGCTTCCACGGTTTCCCTGCGAAAGAGTCCCCGTTTGATACGAAAGCGTGCAATCAGGTCTGGTAATGCTTCGTTCATGAAAAAAATCTCGAGCTCTTCTGTGATCCCGGAGGAGGCCCGGGTGGCAGTGAAACCGCGAATGATTGATTAAACAATAGCCACACTTCCGGACTTTGGCAACGACGCGGACCCGATTTCACAACTAGGTCAGCGCCATACAATAAAACGCTCAGGCAAATCATCAACTGCCGCAGGCCTCATGTCAGGCCAACTTACCGGGTTTTGATCTCATACATGTCGGTACGCCGATCCTTCAGGTTGGTCACAGACCCCTCGTTGCGTACCAGCTTCAGCTTCTCCAGATCCATGTCCGAAAACATGATCATTTCCGTGTTCGGCGTGGTCTCTGCCATCACTGCATCGTGGGGGAAGGCAAAGTCCGAGGGTGAGAATACGGACGACTGGGCGTACTGGACGTCCAGATTTTCAACCTTGGGCAGGTTGCCGACACTGCCGGTGATCACCACATAGCACTCGTTCTCGATGGCGCGAGCCTGACCACAGTGGCGAACCCGCAGATAGCCGTTTTTGGTGTCGGTCCAGAACGGCACACAGATGATGTCGACTTCCTGGCTTGCGGCAATGCGCCCAAGCTCCGGGAACTCAATGTCGTAACAGATCATGATGGCCACCCGACCGGCGTCGGTATCGAACACCTGGAACTTGTCACCCCCTTCAATGACCCAGTCTCTGCGCTCGTGGGGGGTAATATGGATTTTCCGTTGCTCATCCACCCGGCCGTCCCGGTGGCAGAGGTACGACACGTTGTAGACCCGGTCATTCTCCAGCAGCGGCATGGAGCCGGTGATGATGTTGATGTTGTAGCTCACCGCCATCTCCGACATCTCGTTGCGGAACTGCTCGGTAAAGCCGGCAAGGAAACGGATGGCCCGGGTCTGATCCATCTGGTCTGTCAGACCCATCAGCGGCGCGTTAAAAAATTCCGGGAACAGCGCAAAGTCGCTCTTGTAGTCAGAGAGTGCATCGACAAAGTATTCCACCTGCTTCAGCACTTCGTCGACCGAGGCGAATTCCCGCATCTGCCACTGCACGGCGCCCAGGCGCACCTGGGTTTTCTTGGTGCTCAGCACCGACGTGGGCGGGGTGTAGAGAATGTTTCGCCATTCCAGCAGGGTGGCGTAGCCCAGCGACTTCTCATCTTCCGGCAGATACTTGTGCATCAGGCGGGTGACCTGAAAGTCGTTGGAGAGCTGGAACGTCAGGATCGGGTCGTAGATTTCCTTGCGGTCAACACGCTGGATATACTCCGCCGGCGAGTACTGCTCGGAATACTTGTGGTAATTGGGAATGCGGCCGCCGGCAAGGATTGCGCGCAGGTTCATGGAACGGCACAGCTCCTTGCGGGCTTCGTAAAGCCGCCGGCCCAGACGGTAGCCCCGGTATTCCGGGTGGATGAACACATCGAGACCGTAGAGGGAATCACCCTTCGCGTTATGCCAGATTTTCTCGTTGCGGAGAATCAGGTCGTCGTAGGTGTGCGGGTTGCTGAAGCGCTCGTACTTGACGCAAACGGTCAGTGCCACAGCGATCAGTTCGCCGGAATCCTCAATACAGATCTGGCCGTCGGGGAACTGCTCGACCAGCGCTTTGATGGTGTCTCTCGGCCAGGCACCACCGATATCGTCGTAAATGCGATCCATCAGCTGTTGAAGCTGGTCGTAATCATCCAGGGTGAGATTGCGGAGATTAAGGTGCAGCTCTTCATGGGCCATAACAGGGAGGCTCCCGGCAAAAGAATAAGAAGTTCACGCCCGATACGGTGGTATCAGGGTAACCGATTTGCCTGATTTTAACAGATGGCACTAAAGACTTCGCATAAAGGGCCGAAAGACTTACATAACTTCCCTGATAATTATTCTGTTCATGACACAGAGCTTGTCACGCGGCGTCAGCGGCTGAGCACTTCCAGTCGTCGGCGGAGGTTGCTGAGGGTATGGCGCCCGATGGTGCGCGATTCGTCGCTCAGGAACGGATTGCGCAGCACCACAACATTGCGGCGGTCCAGGGCGAGGTCTTCAAGTGGCTTACCGTAGTACTCTTTCAGGAAGTGGCCGAAGCTGCCGTCGACAATGGCCCGCTCCATGCCAAGTTGTACCCGGTGAGCCGTCAGATAGTCGTCCGGTGCGGTGAAAAAATAGGAAGGCATGGGGTAGGCAAGCAGCAGAGTGGGCTCGATCACCAGATCGGGGTCGTCTTCAATCGCGAGATCAAATGTCACCTCACTGATGCCGCGGGCAAAGCAGTCAAATCGATCATTCCGCAACATCCGGAACAGAATCTCATAGCGGGTATGGGTGACGACCGGAACGTCATTGACTTCCAGAATGTCGGTGTCCGGCCAGTGCAGACCCTGGCCGATGCGGATGCCCCGGTCGCGGATGTCTTCGACGGATTTCACGCCTTCGAACAGGGGCAGGGAATGGGGTCGTACAACGCACACCCGGAACCCCAGAAGGCCGCCATCAATGGGGATGGGGATGGCCAGCAACTCCGACTCGCGCTCCCGACTGCTGGCCACGTTGGCAATATCGATCAGCTTGGTGCGGGATTCCGCCATCTCGCGCAGCACGCGCCCCTGGCCCATCTCAACGCTACGAACAATACTGAAGTCGCCGTACTCCGGGGTCTTGGCAAGCGCAAGCTGCAGCAGTGCCAGAATGGCCGGGCTGTCAAAGTTTCGGTACCAGAGTTTGTATTCCCGCACCGGTGGTGGCTGATACTCGTCCGCGGCAGAGACAGCCGCTGTGACGGGCTCCGACAGAAAAAAAGACAACAGCAGGACGAGTGCAACGCGCACTGCGGGCTGCGTCCAGAACCCTGGCCTGTCGGCATAGCTGGTCATGCTTGGCTTGTCTCCCTGCTTCCAGATTGCGGGATCGTCGTTTTCACGCAGTTTAGAACATAATTCGCAGATGTAACTGTGCCTAATTCTAAAAAACTGTAAAAGACGCTTGCGAAACCCGGAACTGGCCTGCAATGATTCCATCACTTGCCGCACCGGCCTATCTATCCCTGCACTTAACGGAATATAGCATCATGGCATTAATTGACAGCCTTATCGGCGCAACCGGGCAGTGGGTATCCAGCAGTGACCCCAGGGCCCCGATCACCAATCCCGTTGCATGGCTGAAGAAAACCAGCGGCTACGCCGCGGTGAACCGGATTATTGGTCTGGCCATCCCATTCGCACCGCGAAACGGCTTCAGTGTGGAGGAGGTGCGCCCCGGGTTCGTCAAGGCACGAATTCGACTGAAGGGAAACAAGAACCACTTCGGCAGCCTGTACGCGGGTGCCTATTTCCTGGTGGCGGAAATTCCCGGCGGCGTGCTGACGCTGTTTGATCTGGGGCCGGCGTACACGCCGATTCTGAAAGAAATGACCCTGCAATTTCTGCAGCCCGCGAACTCGGACGTTACCGTGACCTTCGAGCTGGATTCAGACACCGTCAAGGCCATCAAGGCCGAGGCTGATGAGACCGGCCGTGCCGCGTTTGCCCTGGAGGGCATGCTGTACGACGACGAAGGCAATCACGTGGCCACGTCCATTGCCCAGTATCGGGTTCGCAAAAAGGGTTTCACGCCTCGCTGAGTTCGCTCAGCGTCTGCAGAAAAATCTCGCCGTATTTTTCCAGTTTTGCGGTACCCACGCCGTTCACTTCAGCCAGCTCTGAGAGCGTTGTGGGGCGCCGCTCGAGCATGTCGAACAGGGTGGTGTCGTGGAAAATCACGTAGGGCGGCACGCCCTGTTTGTCCGCCAGCGCCTTGCGACAGGCGCGCAGGGCTTCCCACCCGGCCTGGTCGGTAATCTGGTCACTGATCTTCGCCTTCGCGCTGCCGGAGCCGGAACGCCCTGAGGACTTCACCGGTGCCGGATCTTTACGCAGCTGGATGGGTTGTTCACCCTTAAGCAGGGGGCGGCACTGTTCGGTGAGTTGCAGGGAGCCGTATCCCTCAGGGTCTGCCCGCAAGTAGCCGTTGGCCACCAGCTGACGAAACACCGATTTCCATTCGTTGGCGGCCAGTTCTGTGCCGATACCAAATGTGGACACCTTGTCGTGGCCGAACTGGCGTATGCGGTCGTTTTCCGAGCCCCGCAGCACATCAATCAGGTAGGTCACACCGTAGCGTTGTCCGGTTCTGAATACGCAAGACAGGGCCTTCTGCACCGCCACGGTGCCGTCCCAGGTATCCGGCGGTACGAGGCAGGTGTCGCAGTTGCCGCAGGGTTCATCCAGGGTGTCGCCAAAGTACCGCAGCAGCACCTGCCGCCGACAGCTGGTCACTTCGCACAATCCCAGCATGGCATCCAGCTTCTGGCGTTCAACCCGCTTGAACTGGTCGTTCCCCATGGAGCCTTCGAGCATCTGCCGCAGTTTGATCACATCCTGCAGCCCATAGACCATCCAGGCTGTGGAGGGCTTGCCATCCCGTCCGGCCCGGCCGGTCTCCTGGTAATAGGCCTCCAGGCTTTTCGGCAGGTCCAGGTGCGCCACAAACCGCACGTCGGGTTTGTCGATGCCCATACCGAAGGCAATGGTGGCCACCACGATGACACCGTCTTCCCGCAGAAAACGTTCCTGATTCCGTGCCCGCTCAGGCGCATTCAGGCCGGCGTGGTAGGGCAGAGCGGTGTAGCCTTTTTCCGACAACATGCGCGCGGTTGCGTCCACCTTGTTGCGGGACATACAGTACACAATGCCGCAGCCACCATCATGTTCGGCTTTAATAAAATCCAGCAACTGTTTGTTAGCGTTGGTTTTTGGTGATATCCGATATTGAATGTTCGGGCGGTCGAACCCGCTGACAAAGTGGCGCGCCCCGGTGAGCGATAAACGCTCGGCGATCTCCTGGCGGGTGCGCTCGTCGGCGGTTGCGGTCAGGGCAATCCGCGGCACAGTGGGGAATTCCTGCGCCAACAGGCTCAGCTCCAGGTAATCCGAGCGGAAATCGTGGCCCCACTGGGACACACAGTGGGCTTCGTCGATAGCGAACAGAGAAATGGACGCATCGTGCAGCAGGTCGCGGGTGCGAGGCTGAATCAGCCGTTCCGGCGCGCAGTACAGCAGGTCCAGCTCGCCGGTCATCAACGCGTTTTCGGTGTCGCGAGCCTGGGCATAATCCATGGTGGAATTCAGAAACGCGGCGCGAACGCCCAGTTCGTTCAGGGCGGCGACCTGATCCTGCATCAGTGCGATCAGCGGGGATATCACCACCGCGGTGCCCGGCCGGACCAGCGCGGGCACCTGATAACAAAGCGATTTACCACCGCCGGTGGGCATCAGGACCAGGGCATCGCCGCCACTGACCACTTCACGAATGATGTCGCCCTGCAGCGGGCGGAAGGTTTCATAGCCGAACACCTCGTGAAGAACCTGCTCGGGGTCTTTGAGGGAGAGGGTCGGGCGTTCTGTGCTGAGTTGATCGAAGTCCATGGATTGCCAGTGCCGGGATGCGGAAAGGGTCGCTGCCATTCAATGCGAAGTGCGAAATGATACCAGATTCGCCAGCACAGTTGAGGCAAATGCCGTGGATAAACGCTACAATACCGCGATTTTCAGGGCCACCGCCCCAGAAGTGCAGCCCTTGACTGACACCGAAAACAACAGGAACTCCATGCAGGAATTTGACGCCATCCGTCCCTATTCGGACGAAGAGACCGGCTCTGCCATCCAGCGCCTGGTGAATGATCCGGAATTTCTCGACATGATTGCCCGCTTCAAATCCCCCACGCTGGCCCGCTGGGCGCCGGCGCTGCTGAGGGTCTGGATCAGGCGTTGGCTGGTCAGCAATTTCGGGCATCTGCAGCGGGTGGATGACCTTCAGGCCAAGGTGTCCGGTTACGTCAGTGAACTGGTGGATCATACCACCACGCGGGTGACCCAGAGCGGGTTGGAAAATCTCGACAAGCACAGTGCCCACCTGTTTATCTCCAACCACCGCGACATTGTGTTCGATCCCATGGTGGTGAACTACCTGCTGTACGCCAACGGCTTCAACACCACCCGCATTGCCATTGGCGACAACCTGCTGGCGAATCGGGTGTTTGCCGAGATGATGCGGCTGAACAAGAGTTTTGTGGTGCGCCGCAACATGACCAGCCCACGGGAAATGCGCGACGCTTACATCATGCTGTCCGGGTTCATCAATCACAGCATTGATACCAACCACAGCATCTGGATAGCCCAGCGGGAGGGGCGAGCCAAAGACGGCGTCGACGCAACCGATCCGGCCATCATCAAGATGTTCTACATGAGCAAGAAGAAAAGCGGCCTGGACTTCGCGGAAGCCATGAACCGCCTCCACATTGTGCCGGTGTCCATCGCTTACGAGTACGACCCCTGTGACGTCGACAAGGCGAGGGAACTGGAAACCCGTGCCCGCACCGGCAGCTACACCAAAGCGCCGGGAGAGGACACCAATCAGATCATGAAGGGGCTGACGGGCTTCAAGGGCCATGTGCACGTGCACTTCGGCGCGCCGATTACCGATGCGCCGGGTAACGCCCGGGATCTGGCTGCCCGCATTGACCGGGAAATGCACGCCAACTACCACCTGCATGCGTCCAATCTGGTGGCTCACCGGCAACGGGGCATTCATCCCCAGGCCCACACCACGCCGGATACCGTGACCGATGCGGTGGTCACCGCGGAAACCTGGTCACCGGCGGAGTTCGAGGCCGCGGAGGCGGAGATGGAACGTCGGCTTGAGCACTGCGAGCCCGCGATCCGGCCGTATCTGCTGGACATGTACGCCAACCCGGTGGTCACAGCGCTGGAGGCCAACGAGCCCGGCGCCGATCACCAAACCGACGATTGAGGTATGTTTGTGCCGGAACTGAAGTATATCGAGCTGGAAACAAACCCGAACCCCACCGCTGCTGTGATCTGGCTGCACGGGCTAGGCGCCAGCGGTCATGATTTCGAGCCGGTGGTTCCCGAACTGGGCCTGCCCACAGACGCGGCTGTCCGGTTCCTGTTTCCCCATGCCCCGGAACTGCCGGTCACCATCAACGGCGGCATGATCATGCCCGCCTGGTACGACATCAAGGGCATGAACATTGACCGGGTGGTGGATACAGAACAGCTGAAAGTGTCCGCCGCAGCCGTGGCACGGATGATCGACCGTGAGATCGAACGGGGTATCCCGGCGGCGAACATTGTGATTGCCGGATTTTCCCAGGGCGGTGCCGTGGCCTACGAGCTGGGCCTGAGTTACCCCCAGCGTCTGGCCGGAATTCTTGCTCTGTCGACTTATTTTGCAACCGCAAACACGGTGGAGCCATCCAAGGCGAATGCCGGCCTGCCCATCAACGTGTATCACGGTACGTTTGACCCGGTTGTTCCGGAAGCCCTGGGGCGCCGAAGTGTGGAGCAACTGGAAGCGATGGGTTTTCAGCCACGCTACGAAACCTATCCGATGGAACACAGTGTCTGCCTGGAAGAGATTCAGGACATTGGTCGCTTTATCGAGCAGCACGCACTCTGACGCCACGGGCCCCGCGTTTACAACCAGACCATGGCCCCCATCTCCAGCGGGTGAGTCAACCCCTGGTGGTAGGGGTACACGCGGATGCGCAGGGATTGCAGCCCCGGATAGGGGGGCAGAATCCGCGTTGAGAAAACCGTTGCGCCCCCGTTGTCCGCGTCGTTCCGGCTGGCTGTGTCGTGCTGAAGCAGGAACCGATCCGGGCCCGGACAGTCGTGGGTGCCGGTGCACTCCGCCGTCACCAGGCACTCCACCCGCACATCCTCCGGCTGCAGGCCATTAAGCTGCACGTTCACCGCCAGCGAGATTTCCTCGTCATGGAGGCAGGTCGCTGCGACACACTGGCTGACGGACAGGGACACTCCAGCCCAGTCCTGTCGGACCCGCTGTTTCCATTCCGCCAGTTCGATGGCCAACCGGCTGCTGTCTGCCGCCAGTTTCATGCCCTGCATTGTGGCCGGCCGGTAATACCGTTCAACGTAGTCCATCACCATACGCTGGCTGTTGAACAGCGGTGTAATGGTCTTCATGGACGCTTTTGATCGCTGTACCCAGCCTTTGGAATAGCCCTGGGAGGCGCGGGTGTAATACAGCGGCACGATTTCGAACTCAATCAGATCCAGCAGGTCACGGGCTTCCTCCTGATTGCGAAACGCCAGGTCAAGCTCTGTGCTGCGGGGGTTGATTGCCCAGCCATTCTTGCCGTTGTAGCCCTCGCCCCACCAGCCATCCAGCACGCTCAGATTGAGGGCGCCGTTCAGCGCGGCTTTCTCGCCGGAGGTACCGCTTGCCTCCTTGGGGTATTCCGGCGTATTCAGCCACACATCCACGCCACTGAGCAGTCGTCGCGCCATCGCCTGATCGTAATCCTCCAACAGGATGACGTGCCCCATCAGCGCCGGTTGCATCGACAGGTCGTGGATGACACGGATCAGCTGTTGCCCGGGCTTGTCCTTGGGATGCGCCTTGCCGGCGAACACCAGCACCACCGGCCGCCCAGGATCAGTGAGAAGACGTTCCAGACGGTCGAGATCCGAGAAAATCAAAGTGGCCCGCTTGTAGGTGGCAAAGCGGCGGGCGAACCCGATCACCATGGTGTCTTTTTCCGGTGACACCAGTTGGCGCGTCATCCGCTCCGTCACCGAGTGACCAGTGCCGTTGCGCCGATGCTGGCGCTTGAGACAGCGAACAATGTATTCACCCATCTGCTGCTTGAGCGCCTTATGCACGCTCCAGTAATGGTAATCGGGAATCCGGTCGATGAACTCCCAGAATTCGGCATTCCGCAATTCGCTTTTCCAGGTCGGAGCCTGAATATCAAACAGGCTGGACCATTCCGGTGCCAGGAACGTCGGCACATGCACACCGTTGGTGATGTAACCCATGGGATTCTCTTTTGCCGGCACCTGAGGCCAGATGTCACCCTCCATGCCAGACGCAACCCCGCCATGAATCCGGCTGACGCCATTGTGAAACCGGGACCCGCGCAGGCCCAGGCTGGTCATGTTGAAGGAGTCGCCGGAGGATTTGGAGCCTAACTGGAAAACCGACTCGAAATCGAGGCCCGCCTCGGCGAGGTAATCACCGAGATGGTGCTGCACCAGTGCGCGGGAAAAAATATCGTGGCCCGCCGGCACCGGCGTGTGGGTCGTGAACAGTGTGGCGCCGGCATTCAGCTCCAGCGCCGCTTCAAAGGACAGGCCGTCAGCCATGGCCTGGCGGCAACGCTCGAGGATCAGAAAAGCGGCGTGGCCTTCGTTCATGTGCCAGACCGTGGGGCAGAGGCCGAGAGCCCGCAGCACCCGCGCTCCGCCAATACCCAGCAGCATCTCCTGGCTGATGCGGGTGGTTTCATCGCCACCGTACAGCTGCAGGGTCAGTTCCCGGTCCTCAGCAGAGTTTTCCTCAACGTGGGTGTCCAGCAGATACAGCCGGATATGGCCGACCCGGGCTTCCCAGACCCTGGCGTGAACGAGGCGGCCGGGGAAGGGCACGGATACCCGCAACGGCGCTCCTTCCTGCTCCACCAGTGATATCGGCAGCTCGTCGCTGTAGTGGGACTGGTAGCGGGCAATTTGCTGCCCCTGGGCATCGATGGTCTGGATAAAATAGCCCTGCTGATACAACAGGCCCACCGCCACGAACGGCAGCCCCAGGTCGCTGGCGGCCTTGCAGTGGTCGCCGGCGAGAATGCCCAGCCCCCCGGAGTAGATCGGAAAGCTCTCGTGAAAGCCGAATTCGGCACAGAAATACGCCACCAGCGCCGTGTCAGGATCCAGGCGGGTGGTTACCTCCGGCCCCGGCTCGGCTTCCAGATAAGCATCGTAACTGCTCAGTATGCGGCGGTATTCGGAGAGAAAGGCGCGGTCTTCCGCCGCTTCCTCCAACCGGTTCTGCGCGACCCGCCGCAGAAACAGCTTCGGGTTGTGTGCCACTTTCTGCCACAACCGCAGGTCAATCCGCGCAAACAGACTGCGGACCCCGTGATCCCAGCTGTAGAACAGATCGTTAGCCAGTTCGTCCAGGCGGGCGAGTGCCTCGGGGATGGTGGGCCGGGCTTCCAATTTGAATTCAGTGGCGTTGTGCATGGTTGTCGCCTCTCACAGCGGTTGCCCGGTTAGTCATGATCCGCGCTCTGGCGGGCGGCCAGAGCCTGACGATAAACGTTGGTGTATTCCCGGGCGCGGGTCTGCCAGGAATAGTCACCGGCCATTCCGTTGCGTTGCAGCTTGCGCCAGGTTTTCGGCTTTCGAAACGTGGCCAGTGCCCGGTCGATTGCCGCGCGCAGGGCCGGGGGTTCCGGTGAGCGGAAGGTAAATCCATTCGCCTGATCGGCGCTCGCGGTTTGTGGATCGAACACCGTGTCACCCAATCCGCCTACCTGATGCACCACCGGTACGGTGCCGTAGCGCATGCTGTACATCTGGTTGAGCCCGCAAGGCTCGAACCGTGACCGCATGATGAACAGGTCAGCACCGGCGGTGATGCGGTGGGCCAGGCTTTCGTTAAAGCCGAGTGTCACCGACAGCTGTCCGGGATGGTGTTCAGCCAGATCCAGCGCGGCCTGTTCGTAGTCACGCATACCCGAACCCAAAATCACGCACTGGCAGCCGCTGTGCAGTAAATCCGGCAGAACGGCCAGCAACAGGTCGATGCCTTTTTGCTCCACCATCCGCCCGATAAAGCCCAGTAGCGGACCTTCGTCATTGGCGTCGAGACCGACCCGCCGCTGCAGGTCCCGTCGGCACAGCCGTTTGTTGCCGAGCGACCGGGCACTGTAATGATGATCCAGCAGCGGGTCGGTTTGCGGATCCCAGTGGCGGGCATCGATCCCGTTGAGAATGCCGGTGAGGGCTGACTGCCGGTAGCGGAGCAGTCCATCCAGGCCGTAGCCCAGCTCCGGTTGGCAGACTTCCCGGGCGTATCCGGGGCTGACTGTGGTCAGCTGGTCGCTGAACACCAGCCCGCCCTTGAGAAAGGACAACTGGTCGTGAAATTCCAGCCGATCGAAACGCCAGAGCGAGTCCGGTAACTCCAGGGCCTGGAAGACGCGGTGGGAGAAGAGGCCCTGGTACGCCAGGTTGTGGATGGTGAACACTGTTGCCGGTCGCTGGCGAGTGTTATCCAAAATCACGGGAACCAGCCCGCTCTGCCAGTCGTTGCAATGCACCAGGTCCGGAACCCAGTCAAGGTCGGCCTCGCCGAGGGCCATCAGCGCAACGACTTGGGCGAAGAGGCAGTAGCGTTGGGCGTTGTCCGGCCAGTCCTCGTCTTCGGAGCTTTGGTAGGGGTTACCCGGGCGGTCGAACAGCGGTGGGCATTCCACCACCCACAACACCACCGCGGTGCCGGGTAACAGGGTCTGCCAGAGTGTCACGTCGAAGCCCCCGACATTCAGCTGCGCCCTGCGGCGAGCCCCACTGGCATCCGCCACCGCCATGGCCGCGGGGTAGCCGGGGAGCACAATCTGCACGTCATGATCCATCGTGCACAGGGCTTCCGGCAAACTCGCAGACACGTCCGCAAGCCCGCCGGTCTTGATCACCGGGTGCACCTCGCTGGTGACAAACAGTACCCGGGTCACAATGGCTGCTCCAGCACCACCGCACCCAGCGGGGGCAGGGTAAGCGCTATCGATTGGGCCTGCCCCATCCACGGCTGTGGATCCGCGGTGAGGGGCAACGGATTGCCCAGATTGCTGCCACCGTAGTATTCAGAATCCGAGTTCAGTCGCTCGGTCCAGACACCACCGTTGGGCACGCCGATCCGGTAATGATATCGGGGCACCGGGGTAAAGTTGACGACGACGATGACCCGTTGCTCTTCTGCCTGCCTGAGGAAGCTGATCACCGACTGGGTGGAATCGTGGCAGTCGATCCATGCAAAGCCGTCGGGTCGGTAGTTGGCCCGGTGCAGGGCCGGCTGTTCTTTCAGCAGATGATTCAGATCTCGCACCAGCTGTTGCAGGCCCCGGTGTTCTATCTGCTCAAGCAGCGCCCAGTCCAGCTCCCGTTTTTCGCTCCATTCCCGGCGCTGGCCAAACTCGCCGCCCATGAACAGCAGTTTTGCGCCGGGGTAGGTATACAGATAGGTGAACAACAGCCGCAGATTGGCCCTTTGCTGCCAGTCATCTCCGGGCATCTTGTTGAGCAGGCTGGCTTTCTCGTGCACCACCTCGTCGTGTGACAGGGGCAGCAGAAAGCTCTCACTGAACGCATACAGCACGCCGAAGGTGAGCTTGTCGTGATGGTACTGCCGGAACACCGGGTCCTGGCTGAGATAATCCAGGGTGTCGTGCATCCAGCCCATGTTCCATTTCAGGCAAAAGCCCAGCCCACCCACCGATTCCGGCCGCGTGACCTGGGGCCACGAGGTGGACTCTTCGGCAATGATCATGGTGCCGGGGTAGCGCTCGCGGCAGATCTGGTTCAGTTCCCGCAGGAACTCGATGGCCTCGAGATTTTCATGGCCACCGTGGATGTTCGGCAACCAGTCGCCTTCGTCGCGGGAGTAGTTCAGGTACAACATCGACGCCACCGCATCCACCCGCAGACCGTCAATGTGAAAGGTGTCGAGCCAGAACAGCGCGCTGCCAATCAGAAAGTTGCGCACTTCATGGCGGGCGTAGTTGTAGATCAGGGTCCCCCAGTCCTGGTGCTCGCCTTGGCGGGGATCCTCATGTTCGTACAGGGCAGAACCGTCGAAACGCGCCAGCGCGTGGGTATCTTTGGGAAAGTGCCCGGGTACCCAATCGAGCAGCACCCCGATGTGGTTGCGGTGGCAGCAGTCCACGAAATAGCGAAAATCGTCCGGGGTGCCGAAGCGGCTTGTGGGCGCGTAGTACCCGGTGGTCTGGTAGCCCCAGGATTCATCCAGCGGATGCTCGGTGACCGGCAGCAACTCGATGTGGGTGAAACCCATGTCCCGCACGTAGGGCACCAGCTGGTCGGCCAGTTCGCGATAATTCAGCCAGCGCCCGGAGCCGTGAAGCCGCCAGGAACCGGCGTGTACCTCGTAGATCGACAGTGGCTGATCCCGCCAGTTCCAGCAGTTGCGATGGGCCAGCCAGTCACCATCGCCCCAGCTGAAATGACTGCGCTGGGTCACGACCGCTGCCGTCGCCGGCCGGGGTTCGAAGGTCTGACCGTAGGGATCGGTCTTGATCAGCTGTTCACCGCTGGTGGTGGTAACGGCGTATTTGTAGAGAGTCCCCGCCGCCAGTTGCGGCCGGAAACACTCCCAGACCCCGCTTTCCGGGCGCTTGTGCAATGGGTCAGCGCCTGGCTGCCAGCCGTTGAAATCACCGATCACACTGACGGCCTGCGCAGAAGGCGCCCAGACGGCAAAGCGCACGCCTTCGTCACCGGCGTGCCGGCAAAGGTGAGCGCCCAGCACGTTATAGATGTGCCAGTGCTTGCCCTGTCCGAAAAGGTGCAGGTCGAATTCGCTGAGGCTTGGGCTTTCCATAGTCCGAGGAGCTTCCCGACGTGTTCTGTTTCTGATTCCGATCCATTGGACGCCAATCCGGCCGATCAAATAATGATCCGCGACAAGTTTGCGTCAGGTTGTCGGTGCTAACCTTCCAGTCGTGATTGATACGTCAAAATATAGTCTATTATTCCTTCAGGGTTAGACGAGGGAAGCCGAAGACCTTCAGGGCAGTCAGGGAAGCCGCTATGCAAACCGCCAAACGTTTTGTCAGCCGACTCACACGCCAGACCCTCGCACTGGTGCTGGCTGGAGGTCGGGGCTCACGTCTTTACGATCTCACCAAGTGGCGCGCGAAACCCGCCGTTCCATTCGGTGGCAAGTTCCGCATCATCGATTTTCCGTTATCTAACTGCATCAACTCCGGGATCGGACAGGTCGGGGTGATTACCCAGTACAAATCCCACTCACTGATGCGCCACATCCAGCGGGGCTGGGGCTTTCTGCGCGGAGAGCTGGGCGAGTTTGTGGAACTGCTGCCGGCGCAGCAGCGCATCGAGACTTCCTGGTACGAGGGCACAGCGGACGCCGTGTTGCAGAATCTGGACATCATTCGCAGCCACGCGCCGGAGTATGTGCTGATCCTCGCCGGTGACCATGTCTACAAGATGGACTACGGCACCATGCTGGCCTATCACGTGGAGAACGATGCGGACGTCACCGTGGGCTGTATCGAAGTGCCATTGGAAGATGCGTCGGCGTTCGGCGTGATGTCGGTGGATGATGAGCTGCGGATCACCGAGTTTGTCGAGAAGCCAGAGCACCCCAAAGCGATGCCGAACCAGCCGGGGAAGGCTCTGGCATCCATGGGTATCTACGTGTTCAGCACACGGGTTCTGTTTGATGAATTGTTGAGGGATCATCAGCTTGCCACCGATTCCTCACATGATTTCGGTAAAGACATCATTCCCTCCATCATTGCCCGCCTGCGGGTGATGGCGTTTCCGTTCCGCAATCCGGTACACGACAAGCCGGCCTACTGGCGCGACGTGGGCACCATCGATTCCCTGTGGCAGGCCAACCTGGAACTGATCGGTATCAGCCCGGAGCTGAACCTTTACGATCCGGACTGGCCGATCTGGACCTATCAGGAACAGCAGCCGCCGGCGAAGTTCATTTTTGACGATGACAACCGCCGGGGCATGGCCGTGGATTCCATGTTGGCCGGGGGCTGCATAGTGTCCGGCGCGTTAGTCCGGCATTCTCTGCTGTTCTCGCAGGTGAGGGTGCATTCCTTCACCACGGTATCGGATGCGGTGATTTTTCCGGATGTGGATATCGGCCGTCACTGCGAGATCCATCGCGCCATTATCGACCGTGGATGTCGCATTCCGGAGGGCACCACTATCGGCGTGGATGCCGACAAGGACCGTGAACGCTTCTACGTGTCACCCAAGGGCGTAGTGCTGGTGACACCCGAGATGCTCGGGCAGGATTATCCCCATGGCCTCTGATGGCCGCACGCCCGTGGTCTTTTGCTGGCACATGCACCAGCCCGGCTACCGGGATCAGAAAACCGGTACCTTCCTGTTTCCCTGGGTGTATCTGCACGCCCTGAAAGACTACAGCGATATGGCCGCCCACCTGGAGGCGCACCCGGGTGCGCGGGCGGTGGTGAATTTCGCCCCGATCCTGCTGGAGCAGATTGAAATCTACCTGGTGGACATTGAACGCTGGCGTCACGGTGCCGGCGAGATCGGTGATCCGCTGTTGGCGGCACTGGTGGCTGGCGAGCTTCCGGAGCCCGGCGCGCCATGGTTCCTCGACATCATGGAAAAATGTTTGCGGGCCAACCCTGAACGCATCATCCAGCGCTTTCCGGCCTTTGCCCGCCTGTCACAACTTGCCGAGTTTTACCGTTCCCGGCCGGAAATGCAGCGATACATCGCCCCGGCGTTCCTGTCCGATCTGCTGGTGTGGTATCACCTGGGCTGGATGGGCGAGATCATCCGCCGTCGCAATGCCTGCGTGCAGTCGCTGCAGGAGAAGGCCCAGGGCTTCAGCGCCGATGACCGCATCGCTCTGTTGAACGTGATCTTCGACACCCTCGCCGGTATCGGTCCCCGCTACCGCCAGTTGGCCCAGTCCGGCCAGGTGGAGCTGTCTGTCAGCCCCTACAGCCATACCATGGTGCCATTACTCATTGAGCTCGGCAGCGCCCGGGAAGCCATGCCGGAGATCCCGTTGCCCGCCCATAGCGATTATCCGGAAGGTGTGGCGCGTGCCCGTTGGCAGTTACAGCACGCGCGGGAAGTGTTCCAGCGCTTTTTCGGGATGGAGCCGACCGGATGCTGGTCGTCAGAGGGGGGCCTCAGCCAGCAGACGCTTCAGCAACTGGCACAAGCGGGCTACCGGTGGACGGCCAGCGGTGATTCCGTTCTCCACAACAGCCTGCAATCGGCAAAAGCGGCCGGGCAGGGGCTGAAGAACCCGTCCATTCATCAGGCGTACCGGTTCGGCGATGCCGACATCACCGTTTTTTTCCGGGATGACGGCCTGTCTGACCTGATCGGGTTTACCTACGCAGACTGGCACGCCTCGGATGCCGTTGCGGACCTCACGTCCCATATGGAAACCATTGCCTCCCGCGGCACTGAGCGCGGGCCTCAGGTGATCTCGGTGATTATGGATGGCGAGAATGCCTGGGAATACTACCCGGAGAATGCCTTTCACTTTCTCGATGAACTGTACGAGGTTCTTGAAAATCATCCCCGCCTGCAGCTTACCACCTACCGGGAGTTGCTCGAGCAGGGCGATTCATCGCCTGTCAGCCTGCCCACCATCGTAGCCGGCAGCTGGATTTACGGCACCTTCTCAACCTGGATCGGCGACCCGGACAAGAACCGCGCCTGGGATCTGCTCTGTGAGGCCAAGCAGCATTTTGACCGCGCCATGGATAACGGCTCGCTGACGGCGGAACAGAAAGCGGCTGCCACGCAACAACTGGCCATTTGCGAAGGATCCGACTGGTTCTGGTGGTTTGGCGATTACAACCCGGCGCAGGTGGTCAGTGACTTCGAGCACCTGTACCGGCGGCACCTGGTAAACCTGTACGAACTCATGCGCTGCCCGGCACCGCCTTCGGTGTTCCAGAAACTGAGCCAGGGCAGTGGCGCTCCCGCCCGTGGCGGCGCGATGCGCCCGGGCCATGATGCGGACACCGGCGCATGACCTCCGCCCGCCAACTACCGGAGGTACTGAACCACCGGCGGGCCGGTGTGTTGCTTCACCCGACCTGCCTGCCTTCCCAGTACGGACTGCTCGGCCAGAGCGCGCGCCGGTTTCTGGATTTCATGGCGGAGGCCGGCCTGACCGTCTGGCAAACCCTGCCTCTGGGACCGACCCACGCAGATCTGTCTCCCTATCAGTCGTTATCGGCCCACGCCGGCAATCAGGATTTCATTGATCTTGAGGAACTGGTGGCGGCCGGTCTGATCCGCGATGACGAGCTGGGCCCGGAAAACCACAGCGCGCAGCGCAAATCTGTTCTGGCGCTGGCAAGCGAGCGGTTCTTCAACGATTCAGAGGCGAGGCCCCAGGCGCCCGGCCAGGCTGAATTCGCCGCGTTCTGTGCTGCCAACGCGCAATGGCTGGATGACTACTGTCTGTTCTGCGCCATTCGTGAGGTCTACCCCGACCAAAGCTGGCTGGGCTGGCCCGGTGAACTGAGAAACCGGGAGCCCGGGGCATTGGCCCGTTTTACGGAAGCCCATGGGAAGACACTCCGGCGCCTGCAGTTCGAGCAGTTCCTGTTCGACCATCAATGGCACCGGCTTCGGGACTATGCCAGCGAGCGGGGCATTCTGCTGTTCGGAGACATTCCCATCTTTGTGGCGCACGACAGTGCCGACGTGTGGGCCGAACCCCACCTGTTCAAACTGGACAAGAATGGCCAGCCCCGATTTGTGGCCGGCGTGCCACCGGATTATTTCTCTCCGGAAGGGCAGCACTGGGGCAACCCGATCTATGACTGGGACGCAATGGCAAAGAGTGATTATGCATGGTGGTTGTCGCGTCTCGACACCCAGAGGCATTTCTTCGATCTGATCCGCATAGACCATTTCCGTGGACTGCAGGCGTATTGGGAGATTCCCGCCGACCAGCCTGCACCCCGGAACGGCTACTGGGTAGAGGGCCCCGGCGAAAAGTTCCTTGAGGCCTGCTTCGGGCGTTTTCCGGGTTTGCCCCTGGTGGCTGAAAATCTGGGCATCATCAGCGACGAGGTGGAGGCACTGCGTCACGCCTTCCGTTTGCCGGGCATGACCGTCATTCAGTTCGGATTTGACGGCAGCCCCGCCAACCCCCACCTCGTGCACAACCACCACCGGCGGGACCTGGTGTATTCCGGCACCCACGACAACGACACCACCCTGGGTTGGCACCTGAGCCTCGACAACCATACCCGCGGGTATGTTGACCATTACCTGGGAAACTCTGCGGACCCGATGCCGTGGCCGGTCATTCGCGCGGGCTTTCAGTCAGTCTGCCAACTGGCCATGTTTCCGATGCAGGATTTTCTCGGTCTGGATGGAGGCAGCCGCTTCAATACGCCGGGCACCACCTCAGGAAACTGGGCCTGGACACTGGATTGGAGCCTCTGTGCAGACGGGTTGTCTGCCCGTATTCACGAGTTGGCGAGACTGTACGGGCGGCTTTCTTAAGCCTCGATGAGCGACGAATTGCAGGTGGTTAATAGTTGACCTGTATCAAGAGCGGTTTTCCCGTATAGGGTCTATTATTTGATCAATAATGACCCAACTCGGGTGTTCGATCAGCCAATAGGGGAGGCCCCATGGAACACAGGCTAAGCAAGCGCATTTTGGGAAAACTCGGGCTTCTGGTATATAAGCGCGGCCTGCCGGTCGCGACGGGACAGATCCGCGACGCCAGCAAACGCGGGCTTTTTATTGCCACCGATTACACCGATGTTCAACTCAACCAGACGGTTGAGCTGGAGTTCCGGTTTCCGGACCGGAAGGAAAATGCCTTCCGCCGCATCAGGGCCCACGTGGTCCGCAAATGCGACAACGGACTCGGGGTGGATTTCGAAGGGGTTGATAACGATGGATTCACCATCACAGCCCTGTTGTCCTGGCTCCAGAAGCACAATCACATCGTCAGCTACTTTCCACCCATCCGGCACAACTCCCATCACTGAGCTCTGCAATTTCCGCAACAGGGAAGATCATCATGGAACGACTCAAGGACAAGGTGGCCATCGTAACCGGTGGCGCACTGGGCATTGGCAAAGCAGCGACGACGAGAATGGCGGAGGAGGGCGCCGCTGTTGCCATTTTTGACTGCAAGGACACCGAAGGCGAAGCGCTGGCCATGGACCTGGTCGAGCGTGGCCTGAAAGCCCATTACTGGCACTGTGACGTGGGGTTCGAGGCCTCGGTACGCAGTGCTATCGACAGCGTAAAAGGGCACTTCGGTCGAATTGATGTGCTGGTCAATAACGCTGGCATTGCCGGCGCAAACAAGCCAACCCATGAGTTGACCGAAGAAGAATGGGACGAGGTGCAGCGGGTGAACGTGAAAGGCGTTTTTTTCTGCACCAAGCACGTGATTCCTCATCTCAAAACCGCGGGCAAGGGCAGCATTATCAACCTGTCATCCATTTATGGCCTGGTCAGCGCGCCGGACATCCCTCCCTATCATGCCTCCAAAGGCGCGGTGCGCCTGATGACCAAAACCGATGCGTTGATCTACGCCCCGGATCAGATTCGGGTGAATTCAATTCATCCCGGCTTCATCTGGACACCGCTGGTGGAGGAGCATCTGAAAACCACCGGTGCCGATCCCGATGAGGCCCGCAAAGCGACGGCGGCACTGCACCCCATTGGTCACATGGGTGAGCCTGATGACATTGCCTGGGCCATTGTGTATCTCGCGTCGGATGAGTCGAAATTCGTCACCGGATCCGAGCTGGTGGTTGATGGTGGTTACACCGCGCACTGATTGACGGACGGATGACGCCCCCATGCCAGCCTCCGCCGGGCTATACCTTCACCGCAAACTGCCCGGCGAGCTGGCCGGGCTGGCCGAGCTTGCCCTGGATCTGCGCTGGACCTGGCACCACGGCAGCGACGTGCTATGGCGTACCATCGACCAGGAATGCTGGGACGCCACCCATAACGCGTGGCTGGTTCTCAACAGCGTCTCTGGCAAGCAGCTGGACCGTCTGGCCGAGGACCCCGCGTTCAGCGAACTGCTCTCTCACCAGCTTGCTGCCTACGATGCGTTTTGCCAGTCACCCACCTGGTTCGGAGCCACCTGGCCGGATGCGCTGGCGGGACAGGTGGCCTATTTCTGTATGGAATACGGACTGGCCGAATGTTTGCCGTTGTATTCCGGCGGTTTGGGAATACTGGCAGGAGACACACTGAAAGCAGCCAGCGATCTGGGTATTCCGATGATCGCGGTGGGCCTGCTGTATCAGCAGGGCTACTTCCGCCAGGAAGTTAATGCCGACGGTGAGCAACTTGAGTTCTACCCTTACAACGATCCCACCATGCTGCCACTGATGCCGTTAAGGGATGATCAGGAAGAGTGGGTCCGCATTGCCGTGGATTTACCCGGCCGATCGGTACGCCTGCGGGTGTGGATTGGCCGCATCGGTCGTTGCCGCCTGCTGCTGCTCGACAGCAACGACCCCCGCAACGAACCGAAAGACCGCGGCATCACCAGTGAGCTGTACAGCGGTGATCCGGAAAAGCGCCTGCAACAGGAACTGGTGCTTGGGATCGGCGGCTGGCGACTGTTGCAACACATGGGGATTCAGCCTTCGGTTGTGCACATCAATGAGGGCCACTGTGCGTTCGCGTTGATGGAGCGAATTCGGGCCCTGTGCAGCACCAGCCACCTGAGTTTCGACGCCGCACGCACGGCAACCCGCACCGGCAATCTGTTTACCACCCACACGTCCGTTTCGTCCGGCTTCGATCTGTTTCCCACCAGACTGATTGATCAGTATCTGTCCGGTTATCTGAGAGACATGGCGCTGGATGTGAACACCTTTCTGCAACTGGGCCAGCGGGCAGGGCATCCGCACGACGACTTTAATATGAGTTATCTGGCCGTTCGCCTGAGCGGCCGCATCAATGGTGTGAGCCGCATACACCGGGAAGTGTCCCGTCATATTTTCAGCGAGCTGTTTCCCCGCTGGCCGCTGAAAGACATCCCGGTGGAGTACGTGACCAACGGTGTGCACACCCCCAGTTGGGATTCGCCGGAGGCCGACGCCCTGTGGACGGCCGCCTGTGGGAAAGATCGCTGGTACGGCAATCTGGAACAGACCCGTGTGCCGTTCAGTACCATCAGTGATGACAACCTTTGGGCGATGCGCGCCACCCAGCGCCACCGGTTGATCCGGTTCCTGAGGGCCCGGCTGCACAGTCAACATTGCGAGCACGGGAACGGCTCCAATGTTGACGCTGCCTGCGGTCTCCTGCTGGATACCGACGCTCTGACACTGGGCTTTGCCCGCCGCTTTACCGACTACAAACGACCGGATCTGTTGCTGACCGATGAACCGCGCCTGCTGAAATTGCTGCACGACCGCGACCGGCCGCTGCAGATCGTTCTGGCAGGCAAAGCCCACCCCCACGACAGCCGTGGCAAAGCCATCATCAAGCGCTGGAAACAGTTCATCAAACGCCGTAATGTTCAGGGCCGCGTGGTGTTCATCGACGATTACGACATCGGCGTGGCCACCGAGCTCATTCAGGGCGTGGACGTGTGGCTCAACACCCCGAGGCATCCCTGGGAAGCCTGCGGCACCAGCGGCATGAAAGTGCTGGTCAATGGTGGGCTGAACCTGTCGCAGTTTGACGGCTGGTGGGCGGAAGCCTGGCGACCGGAGGTGGGCTGGGCCATCCGCGAAGACGCTACCTTCAGCCAACTGAGCAGCTCGGTAGAACACGACGGGGAAGACGCGGCCGAGCTGTTCACCCTGCTTGAGCAGCAAGTTGTGCCCCGCTTTTACGACTGCAACCCCAGCGGACTGCCCAAACAATGGCTGGCGATGATTCGAGCCAGCATGGAAACATTGACGCCCCTGTACTCAGCGAACCGCATGGTGCGGGAGTACACCGAGCGTTTCTACCTCCCGATGGAAGCAAAAAGCCACGAACGCCCTCCGGAGATAGCCCAGGAACTGGTACAACAGCAGCGATTGCTGCAGGAACACTGGCCGTTATTGCGGTTCGGGACCCTGGAGGTCAGCGAGCAGGCTGATGGCCTGGAGGTTAGCCTGAACGTTTACCTGAATGGGCTTGATCCGGCCCTGGTGAAGGTGGAGCTGGTGGCGGATGCCTCGGAGAAGCATGGCCGTGCGGTAATCGGGATGCGCCGGGAAGCGGCTTTGAGCGGCTCAACGCGAAGTTATGTGTTTCGCTGCCGCGCCCCGGCACGGCCCCTTGAGCATTACACCCCGCGACTGGTGATGGGCGACCGGCGGCTAAACCTGCCGCTGGAAGACCCGCACATTCTGTGGCGTTCGTAACCGGTTCAGCTGCGCCAGAACGCCGGAGATAGCACGATAACCACGCTGAGTATCTCGAGGCGGCCCATCAGCATACCTACAGCAAGAATCCATTTGGCGACATCCGGCAACGACTGGAAGGTTCCCGCGGGCCCGATTATGGCTCCCAGACCCGGGCCAACGTTGGTCAGCGCCGTCAGTGCGCCGGACAGGCTGGTGATGAAGTCCAGCTGAAGCGCGGCCAGGGCCACGGTGATGACCAGCAGGCAGAGCAGGAAAATGAAGGTGTAAGCGATCATCGAGGAAATGATTTCATCGCTGACCGCACGCCCGTTGTAGTTTCGGGTCAGCACCGCACGGGGGTGCAGCAGGCGCATCAACTGCTCCCGAAGCACTATGAGCGAGAGCTGGAATCGGAAAATCTTCATGCCACCGGCGGTTGAGCCGGAACATCCGCCCACGAACATCAGGAAGAAAAACAGCACGAAGGCCAGTGGTCCCCAGGCGGAATAATCTTCAGACGCATACCCGGTGGTGGTGACCACCGAGGTTACATTGAACAGGGTGGACACGTATTCGTGAATGGGGTCGAAATCGCCGGTGGACACGTACCAGCGATACAGTGTCAGCATGGCCGGAATCACCAGCAGAATGGTCAGGAATAACCGGACCTGCTGGTCCCGGAACAATACACCATGCTGGCCATGCAGTTCCCGCACAAAGAGGAAAAACGGCAGGCTGCCGATCATCATGAACAGACTGCCCTGAAGCAGGATCAGATCGGAGTCGAACTTGCCCATCGAGGAATCGGATGTGGAAAAGCCACCTGTGGCAATACTGGTAAGACCATGGTTAAAGGCATCGAACAGCGACATGCCTGACAGCCAGTACGTCAGCACGGCGATGATCGAGAAGATCAGATACACCGCCAACAGGCCCCGGCTCAGGGTTTTCATTCTCGGCAGCGCCTTGTCCGTCCATTCCGAGGATTCTGTGGCGAACAGTCGCATGCCGCCCACCCGCAGAAACGGAAGCACAGCTACGAACATGCCGATAATCCCGATACCACCAATCCACTGCAGGATCGAGCGCCACAGCAGCAGATCCTGATCCATGGAATCCAGCCCTGTCAGCACCGTTGCGCCGGTGGTTGTGATACCGGACGTTCCCTCAAATACCGCATCCACCAGAGAGATATCGTTATCACTCAGATAAAAGGGAAGGGCGGCGAGCAGGGCAATGATGAACCAGCTGGACACCGTCAGCACAAACATGAAGCGGGGCTTCAGATCCCTCGCTTGGCGGTAGGTCGCGAGAATACCCAGGACACCGAGTGCGCACACAATAGCCGCCGATTGGGTGAATGCCTCCGCGTTGGGAGCCACAGAACCTGCGAGAAGAAACACCGGTAACGTCATGAATATGCTCAGGAGCACAAACATCACGCTGATGATAAAGATGACAGGATTCAGATTTCTCAAGGGAGCTCGAACCGGCTGATAAGAAAGTCGGCGTCAGAATACATGCGGCCCGGAGCTTACGCAAGGCAACGGAACACCCCGGTAACGGGGTTACCGGGCCATTAAATCACTGTAAATATCAGGTAAATCGGGATCCCTGTGCTGGATAAAATCGTTGAGGTGGTGCAATTTCAGCAAACGCATCGTGAAAAACCAGGAAGGAGCACAGATAATCATGAAAACATCACGTTCACTGGTACTTGGACTCGCTACGCTCGCCGGTAGCATCGCAGCAACGCCGGCGCTTGCCCAGGATATGTATAAATCCGGGGGCGGCAGTCTCTATGCAGGCCTTAACTACACCTTCTTAAATCTTGACGATGGCTCCGCAGACGCAGACGTGGGAACTATTTCCGGTAAGGTCGGTGGGCTGGTTTCACCGTATTTCGGCCTTGAAGCCCGCGCCGGCTTCGGCGTGGACGATGACCGGATTGGTGGTATCGACTACTCGGTTGATAACTTCTTTGGCGGTTATGCCACACTGAATCTCGCGAACGAGACCCCGGCTACTCCGTACCTCATTTTCGGCTTCACCCGCGTCGAGCTGGAAGCAGAGGGCCCGTTCGGCAGTGTAAAGGACGATGACTCCGACTTCTCCTACGGTGTCGGTGTCAATATCGAAATGACACCTCAGGTATCGGGTAACCTGGAGTACATGCGATATTATGATCAGGACAGCGTCACCATCGATGGCCTTGGCGTTGGTGTGACCTTCAATTTCTGATCAGGAGTGCCGTCGGCCATGGCAGGGGGCTTCCTGCCATGGCTGAGCAAATGCGGGGACCTTTTTGAACCATCTGGCCCATCTGTTTCTGGCACCAGACGCTCCGTTGATCCGCATCGGGAGCCTGATGGGGGACTTCGCCCGTGGCATCGATGTTGATCGTTTGCCGCCACAAATCCGACAGGGCATCCGACATCACCGGGCGGTAGATGCCTTTACCGATGCCCATCCACAAGTGCTTGCCAGCAAACGCCTGTTTTCCTCACAACGTCGCCGTTTCGCCGGCGTCGCCCTCGACATGCTCTATGATCACTACCTGTTAAGACATTGGCAACAGTTCAGTAATCTGGACACCGGTACCTTTATCACCGGCGTATACCGTGAGTTCCGGGAACATGAGCACCTGATGCCTGAGAACATGAGCCAGGTGACCCGGAGAATGGCTGATAACGACTGGTTCAACGCGTACGCTGATCTCGATAATCTGGGATATGCCCTGAATCGCGTAGCTGAACGTATCCGTTTCAGGCACCAGTTTTACGACATCATCAATGAAATCAGAGAGCACGACGGGGAGCTGGAGCAACGCTTCCTGACTTTTTTCCCAGACCTGATCATATTTGCAGGAGAGAACAGATGAAGTTAATTGCAGGACTCACCCTGGCAACAGTCTTGAGCTCAGCAATGCCGATCATGGCCGAAGAAAACAGCAAGTCCGAACGCCCTCCGGAATCCCTGGGCTTCGTGGAATGGGTTGTGCTGCAGGATACCGGGCTGAGGTTGAAAGCCCGCCTGGATACCGGCGCCAAAACGTCTTCATTGCATGCGGTCAATGTGGAGTCATTCGAAAAGGGTGATGAAAAGTGGGTGAGCTTTCAGGTGCCGCTTGCGGATCACCGCGACCAGGAGAGCGGCGAGAAGGGCGTGAAACCTGACGACGTAACGCTCGAATTTGAGCGGCCGGTGGAGCGCACGGTCCTCATAAAACGCAAAGGTGCCGAATCCCAGCGGCGCTATGTTGTGCGCATGGAGTTCTGCATTGCCGGAAGTACCCACGAAACCGAGTTCTCCCTGACAGATCGGGGCAAGTTTTCGTACCCCGCGCTGCTGGGTCGTCGTTTCATGAGCGACGACAACATCCTGGTCACGTCGGCAGACGCCTTCCTCGCGGAAAAGGAATGCGAGCACCAGACCCTGGACCAGATCGCCGAAAGTTCCCATAACGCGACACCGGTCAAGTGAATTCAGGCCAGGCGACTCATGTCGTCTGGGGCACTGGTCAGGAAACCTTGCGGTTTAGATCCGGACTCTCCTAAACTGCTGTAGCCAAGCCGCCAAAGGCTACACACTAATGAGGTCAACATGTCCGCCGCAGGTTTCCGCTTATTGCCATTGAGCATTGCAGCCGTGATCACCACGGGCTGTGCAAGTTTCTCATCAACCCCGGCGCTGTCAGACGACCCCTGTGCCGACCTCCAGGCAATCATCGCTGATTATCCGAATAAATTCGCCGATCTTCGCGGCAGCCGCTCCGACTTCAGTACCGTAACGCTCTACCGCGCCAAAAAAGACATCGTGAAAGGGCACTGCGAGATCTGGGAATGGGCCGGTGGCGACACGGCGTATGTGTGTTCCCTCAACGCCCCGAACAACGAGATTGCGGAGTATCGATACGAGCAAACCGTGGAGTATGTCGGTGGCTGCCTGGGTGACAACTGGCAACCGGAAATCGCCAATCGCACTCGCGATGGTGAAGCGGCAGGGGTAGTGACACGCTATCGAAACCCTGACGCGGGTAATCTTGTCATTTCGGTTCATAATGTGTCCGTCGCCGGAACCGGGCGCGCGGCACGATCCAATTATGTGTTTATTGGCACTGCTGGGCGATCCAGCCAATTATAGCCAGCGCGAGAGTGATGGAATGTCCACTGCACAACGGATTACAGGGCGCTTTCTCTAACTGAGAGCGCCTTAGTGCAAGCTGAAACCAATCATCTATAGTAATGAGTAAGTAGTGTTGCCACCTCCTGATTGGTAGGGGAAAACCGTGAAGAAAACAGCTCTTCAAATCGCCTCATTGTTCAGCGTTCTCTCATGTTTTGGATCAGTTAATGCGACCGAGACGAGAACCCCTCTGGTTCCGCTTCCTTCAATCGGAGATTTTACAGATGGCGATGGTTGGGGCGTTGGGCTTGGGCTGAGCGTCGAATACGAAACGGCTTATGAGGGTTCGGATGAGTTCGAGGGTCGGCAACGATTCTGACGAAATCCTCCAAAATGTGCCTTAACCTATTGTATTTAAATTATTTTGGCGTTGTAGCTCATGGGTGAAACCTGCCGATCAAAATCAAGCGTATAATCGCCAAATCGGTTGATATGGTCCGTGCGGTATGGGGCCAGCCCTTTGAGAATATCGTGATCAATATGATGACCGCGCTCTTTGAGATCTTTAAGGGTTAACGTCATCGACTCCACATTGTGAAGAATGACCAGGTTGGCCACCAAGTGGTTATATTTGATCACCTTCCGTTGCTCGTGACGGATATTCTCGGCGATCACCCCCTCGCCGCCGAAGAACAGCCATTTCACGAACTGGTTGAACTCTTCCGTTTTGTTCGTCTCCGCATGAATGGTTCGCCGCAACTCCACGCTGCCAATGTAGTCCAGAAGAAAGGTTGTCCGAACGACCCTCCCCAGTTCCCGGAAAGCAAAGTAGAGTTTGTTCTTGAGGCTTGCGGTACCTAAACGTCGCAGTACCGTGGACGGTGCGATTTTTCCAGCCTTAATCGATAGCGCCACCCGGAGCATGTCCGGCACATGGGTTTCAATCAGTTTCCAGTTGATAGTCTCGCTGAACAAAGCATTGATGTGCTCATACCGTTGGCGTTTGTCAGACTTGTAGAACACCAGCTGCTTCAGATTCCGGATGCGGGGCATCAGGTTGATACCCAGCAGGTAAGCCAACCCGAAGACGGGCGCACTTTGCGCCTGAGTATCGCCATGCAAGGTGTCAGGCTGGATATCGGAATCGTTTTTGATTAGCCCGTCAAGGATGTAAATGGCCTCATAAACGCCGCAAGGGATGAAGTGGCTGAACAGCGCGATGTATTTGTCGGAGACGTGGTAGTAGCCCACCCCGCCGTAGCCACCGTACCGTATGTGGTATTCCGATAGCAGATTCTGTTCGTACAGGTTCCATTTTGTGCCATCGGCGGCGGCCCGCTGGCCAGTTCCCCAGTGTCGCGGCAGCCGGTAGCGGTTGTAGGCATTGATAACCTGTACAATCGCCTGCTCCAGGCGCTCTTCGGTGACGTGCCGCAGGTTGAGCCAGGACACCTGCCGGCGATTAAGCGTCGTGATGGATCGCGCGGTCTGAGTTGGCCCGAGATTGCAGCCATAGCAAAATAAGGTCGAAACAAAGCGGGTACGGGGGTCGTCCAGCTTGCCCTCAAATCCGGAAAGTGGCCCAAAGCGTTTGTGGAGGCCCAGCCATTTTTCGGCTTCCACCAGGATGTCGAGAATGTTCTTTTCGGGCATATTTTGGGATAACTGCTTATCAATCTCAGCTAACCCATCCGGAGGCGCTCTACGGCGGTGCTTCCGGATCACCAGATCTTCACCATGGAAGACGGCGTATTCATTCTCCGGGAAGCCACGGTCAATGCGGTCGGCCGTTTCGCTCAACCGGGAGTGGGCTTGTACCACAAAAGCGGCTGGGTCGGATTCGATATCAATCATCGCACTGTAGTCCGCTATCTGGGCATCATAGACACTCCAATCCACCAGCTGATCGCGGTAGTCACTGTACTGGTCGCTATTCGCGACCGCGAGATCGCCGGAAATCAGTTCACGCTTCACCTGTGTCAGTACGCCCAGCTCGAAATACTTCCGGTAGACCATCCCGGGGGGCAGCTGGCTTGGCCCGGTCCCCAATACCAAACGGCGCCAACGCTCCGGTAGCCAGGACACGTCGACGGGTTGACTACTGAGGACAAGGCATTCCTTACGGCTGTGCCGGTGCTTTTTCAGAGTCGCAATCGCCTCAATCAAAGATTGATCGTGGCTGGTTGCCGCCAGATCCAGTAGTTCAAGGCAATTGAATAACAGGGGGCGTAACGGGCGGTAGGGTTGCAGCATGAACGGGATGAAGTTATTGCCAGCATAGGCCATGTGTTCCTCACACTCTGCCAGTAATTCATCAGGATCGCTCTGGATGGCAGCCGCCACTCGGGCACCTCGCTCGGAGTCCGTTGGCGCTTCCTGGACGGCGGTCAGTACGTCACGCAGTTGAGCCACCAGCCTGTCCATGCGTTTCATGTGATCCAGGTGATACTGGTTCAGGTTGGCTTCTGCCTTGGTTTTGATGTTGCGCATCTTGCGAACAAAGATGTCGACCGCATCGTCCATCGCGCGACGCAATTGGGCATGGACCAGCAGAACCATCAAAGCGTAGCGTTTGGTGCTTTGCATGGCCTTGATGTTGGCCGCGCCCAGCGCTCGTGCTTCCAGTATGAAGTGGTGATATTTGGCGGCGAGAATGTGATCAACAGCGGGCAATTGTTGACACCAACCCTGAAGCCATTCCAGGTGCTGAAGATACTTCTTCACTTCCGTATTGGTCGGCTTTTTGGGTTCCTGTTTCAACTTATGCCAACTGGTATGAGGGGAATCATCCGGCACTTGCAGCAACTGGTCAAATTCGTTTTTTTGATGCGCTGTCAAACCCACATTGAGCGTCCGAAAGTAACCGGTGTTGACCGTGCTGCGAGCCTGACGCGCGGTCCGTTGCAACGTTGAAAAACCCGGTAACTCAAAACGCTGGCGCACCAGCTCTTCAATCACCACATTGATGATGTCCGCCAGGTCCTGCTTGGTGGTGGCCGCTTCACGCGCTAGTTCCCGTACAATTGCCTTGCCTTCAACGGTGAACGCCTTGATGCCCACCTGTTGACGAACCGTCTCCAGCATCCGCTGTCGGGCGCCGCCATTGCGGTCGTAGACCCTGAGCTGGCTCAATGCGAGATGTGAAAGGTCGTCGCACGCCAGAATGTGCGTTGTAATGGATTGGGGAACGGCTTTGAGATGGACAAAGTAGCCCAGACGCTGCACTGTTTTCAGGAGAATGAGTAGGGCGCCACGAGCAGCCGGAGTTCGACCGTGCTTTCGGGCAAAGGATCGTTCCTGGGTAGAGGGTGTATAAATTTCTGCCAGTTCTTGATCCGAGACCACCGCCTTCAATCGCGGATAGGCGGTTTCATGGAGGCTACTCATACGCAGTCCTTCGCTATGGGGTTCCAGTGAAAGGCATTAGCCCACAGTACTTTCGCTCTTGAGGGGGGCATTGCTTATAGTAGGCAGCAATTCGTCAAGACCAAAGGAACCGCCCGTTATTTTGTGAACGCCACGCTCGCTTTACGTTACGGGATTATTCGGTCATAGATCGCCGGTTCCCCGATTTATTGAATCGTTACACCACACCGCAGACTGATTCGAGCTATGGCCATTGAGCATCTTCCCCCCCCCCCACTGAGCATTCACACCTACCAACGCCTTTCTAGTGCCCAGCTAATCGCTCTGGCAGGGACCGGGCTAACGACGGTGGCGCTGGCGCCGCTGGCCCATGACTGACGGGCGGCAGTGCGGGCCAGGTGCTCGGCATTGCGCTGGTCCTGAAGATGACTGCCTACGCCCTAATAGCACCTCAGTTTGGGGCTGTTGCCCAAAAACTTCCCCGCCGTACTCTGCTGGTCACACTGGACATTCTGAGGGCCTGCGGGGTTGCCCTTTGTCACTGAGGTTTGGCAGGGGGCCCACTCTGGCTAGGGTAGGTACAAAATTTTCGCCCAACCCCTTCATGTAATGACGCAATTAAGGGGCACGAGATATTGCCCTCTTGGGCGCAGCACCGATCAACCATGGCGCTCAGTAAAACCTCAATTTGCTGTAGCTTTTCGATCTTCCCACGTACGTCGTGCAACTTGCGCTCCGCGAGAGTGCTGGCTTCCTGGCAGTGGGTGCCGTCTTCGAGTCGGAGCAGGTCGCTGACCTCATCGAGATTGAAGCCTAACTGCTGCGATGTTTTCACAAAGCTCAACCTGCCGATATCGCTGGGACCGTAGCGTCGAATACCCCCGAGAGGACGCTGGGGCTCAGGTATTAACCCACGTCGCTGGTAGTAGCGGATGGTCTCAACTGAGACGTTCGCCGCCTTAGCCAGCCCCCCGATGGTCAATGAGTTCATTTCATCCGGCATTTGCCTTGACTCCGTAGTTGACTACGGCTTCAAGCTTAACCTATCGAACAAGGCCGTAGAAGGTGTAATTGCAATATCAGAGTTGAATTCCGAGTCACAATCCGGTCGCGAGTCGTTAATCGCAGGCGGGGTTGCAGCCTGCTCGCGTCGGCCTGTTGTCTGGGCACCTTGGCCCTGATCGCCCTGGGGGGTTCCGGTGCCTGGATCGGCAACCTGGCGAAGTCTGCGAGGTACCGCAAGTGCGCACCGCTTCGAGACACCCCGCTACCTAGGGAGGTTCTGGTCTATCGCCTTCTGGTCGCAAGGTTGGGGGCAGCCTATCACGCTTGTTCACAGTTCACCGTGGCATTGTAGGTCAATGCGAGGCCTGCTCCGGGATGGTCAGAGTCATGCCGGATTATATCGATAGAATCGATTAAATAAACGCAAAATACCCTTTTTTTAGATATCTCTGAAAACTATAGAATATCCATATATTCAAAAGTTCGGAGATAGAGATGTTCAGGGGATTGGCATTGTGTGCGTTTCTGACACTGGCTGGCTATGGCATTGCCGCCTTGCCGCCAGTGCAGCAAACCGGTCTGGGGCCTCTGGTGTTTACCCTGTTGCTGGGGCTGCTGTTCGGTAATCTGGCCGCGGGTAAGCGGTTAAAGGGCGTGGCGCCGGGTCTGGGCTTTTCTGCCCGCTGGTTGCTGCGAGGCGGTATTGTCCTGTTCGGTTTCTCCCTCACGGTGCAGCAACTGATGGCCCTTGGGCCAAAAGTGGTGCTGCTGGATAGCTTGGTGGTAGTGACCATTACCACGGCAGGTTATTGGCTGGGTACCCGCTGGCTGAAACTGGATCGGGATACTGCCATTCTGACCAGCGCCGGCAGTGCTATTTGCGGGGCGGCTGCGGTACTGGCCACCGAAGGCACCATCCGGTCACGGCCGGCGGCAACGTCTATGGCGGTGGCCACTGTGGTGCTGTTCGGAACGCTGGCCATGTTCGTGTATCCCGTGCTCTATCCATTGATGGGCTGGGATGAAGGTCTGTACGGAGTGTACATCGGTTCTACCGTGCATGAGGTGGCGCAAGTGGTCGCTGCCGGTGGCGCGGTGGGCCAGGATGCCCTCACCAATGCGGTGATTGTGAAGCTGGTTCGGGTGATGCTCCTGGTGCCCTTCCTATTGGTCATCGGGCAAATCTGGAATCGCCACCGTGCCGCTCATGCGGAAGCTGCCGAAGATGCAGGAGAGGGCGCGCAGAAGCTGGTGATCCCCTGGTTTGCCTTTGGCTTCATGGCGGTTGTCGGGCTCAATAGTGTGCTTCATTTACCTGGCCAGATTCAGGGTGGGCTGGTGCTTGCAGGGCAGGTCGCCATGACCATGGCCATGGCAGCACTGGGTTTCCAGACCCGGATTGAAGCCCTTCGGAGCCTGGGTGTGAAGCCCTTTGTGCTGGCATTGTGTTTGTTCATTACCTTGCTGGTGGGTGGTGCTATGGTGACGCCGCTGATTCTGGGCTAATCCGGTTGCCGTAATTTCTAAGGAGACTCTGAATAAGTCTCAAAATCAGCGATAATTCGGCCATCGTCAACCGCATAGGATTCAATGTCGCCATGGATCAGATCACCTTCTCCGAAGCCGAGTACCAGACCAAGAAGCGCAAAA